>Ga0187842_1000351_pt1 | contig 23628 bp, 18 predicted proteins | sample SpaLakP09_SKY_41_FD_134514 | JGI IMG/M metagenome (GOLD analysis project Ga0187842, IMG submission 134514) | Oligotrophic lake water microbial communities from Sparkling Lake, Wisconsin, USA - SP09_SKY_41 | ecosystem: Environmental > Aquatic > Freshwater > Lake | place: USA: Sparkling Lake... | reverse complement strand
CTTCCCCAAGCTGATCGAGGCCGGCAATATCTATGTCGCCAAGCCGCCGTTGTTCCGCGTCGACGCCCCGGCGCGCGGCAAGAAGCCGGCGGCCAAGATCTATGCGCTGGACGAAGGCGAGCTGGCCGCGACCCTGGACAAGCTGCGCAAGGAGGGCGCACGGGACAACAGCTGGAGCATCAGCCGCTTCAAAGGCCTGGGTGAAATGAACCCCGAGCAGCTGTGGGAGACCACGTTGAACCCGGACACCCGACGCCTGCTGCAAGTAGCGTATGGTCAGCTCAACTTTGGCGACACCGAGATATCGATGAACAAACTGATGGGCAAGGGCGAGGCCCAGGCGCGACGCGACCTGATGGAACTGCGCGGCGACGAGGTCGAGGTGGACGTATGAAGAGCATCTACAACCACCACCACGTGGTGCATGCGGCCACGCATGAGTTCTTCCGCGGCAAGCTGGTGCCGGCTTTCGAGACCCCGGCCCGCGCCGACTATGTGCTGAAGGCGCTGCAGGCCTCCCAGCTAGGCGAGATCCTGCCGCCGACCGACCACGGCCTGGCGCCCATCGCTCGGGTGCACGGCGAGGACTACCTGCGCTTTCTACAGGGGGCCCACGCCGAATGGCGGTCGCTGGGCGGCGAGGGCGATGCCTTCCCGGCCGTCTGGCCGGTCAAGACGCTGCGCAGCGACGTTGAGCCCAAGAGCTTTGCAGCCCGCATGGGTCTGTATTCGATGGACAGCGGCACGCCGCTGACCGCCGGCAGCTGGGACGCCGCGTACTGGGGCGCGCAGGCCTGCCTGGACGGCCTGGACATTGTCCTTCGCGGCGAGCGTAGCGCCTACGTCTTGACCCGCCCGCCGGGCCACCATGCCGGGGCCGACTTCTTTGGTGGCTACTGCTTTGTCAACAACGCCGCGGTGGCCGCGCAGGCGGCACTCGACCGGGGTCTCAAGCGCGTCGCCATCCTTGATGTGGACTTTCACCATGGCAATGGCACGCAGGCGATCTTCTACGACCGCGCCGATGTGTTCTACGCCAGCATCCATGGGGACCCGATGACCGAGTTCCCGTTCTTCCTCGGCCATGCCGACGAATGCGGTAGGGGCGATGGCCTGGGCTTCAATGCCAATTACCCGCTGCCCGCCGGTGCGCCGAATGGGGATTGGTTCGAATGCCTGGACGCCGCGCTGGCGCGGCTGCGCGACTATGGGCCCGAGCTCTTGATCGTGTCCCTCGGCGTGGACACCTACGAGGATGACCCGATCTCGCACTTCCATCTGCAGCAGCCCGATTTCGAGCGCATGGGCCAGGTCTTGGCCGGCTTTGGTGCGCCGACGCTGTTCCTGCAGGAGGGCGGCTATGCGACCGAGGCGATAGGCCACAACGTGGTGGCGGTGCTGCGTGGATTCCAGGATGCCTGAGATGCAAGCGATCGACTTGGCCGACGGTGGCGGTGCTTTGTGCTTCGCTGCCATGGCGTGGCAGAGGGGGCGGGAGGCCGGCCACTGCGGGCTGAAGCTTGGGCCGGTCCCTTCGGCCCGACCTCCAGCTTCTTTATGCCCGCCGTGGCCGGCCCCCCACCCCCTCTGCGGATGCGTTGGTGGCCGCCGCCCCCGCCTGGTACACGTGCCTTGCGGATTGGCGAGGCTGCACACCCGCAGCAGCAGGGATGAGGGCGTGCCGGTCGCAGCGGGCATAAAGAAGCCGAGGTCCGGTCCGTCCAGGGCCGGACGATGCTTCAGCCCGCAGCGGCCGGCGCGCCCTCGTTTCTGCCGCCGCACGGTTTCATTTGTCGCGCCCAGTGCGGCGGAGTGACTGAGATGACGCTGGTCATCCGCGCGCGCCTGCGTCCCACGATGCTGTCCGATCTGGACTTCGTCGTCTCGGTCGAGCAGGACGGCCAGAACCGGCCCTTCATCACGCCCTGGGAGCGCACCCAGCATGAGGGGGCGATCCGCTTCCCCGACTCGCGCCACTTCATCGTCGAGGCGGGCCCGGACTACGAGCGTGCCGGCTTCGTCATCCTGCAGGGCTGCCGCAATCCGAATGGCTCGGTGGAGCTCAAGCGCATCGTGCTGCAGACCAAGGGCCAGGGCCTGGGCCGGGTCTGCGTGGGCCTGCTGAAGAAGATGGCTTTCAGGGACCTGCACGCCCACCGCTTCTGGCTCGATGTGAAGGGCCTGAACACCCGCGCACTGGCGCTGTATGCCAGCGAGGGCTTTGTCGAGGAGGGGCGGCTGCGCGAGAGCGTCAGGATCGGCCCGGCGCCCGGCCGCCCGAAGACGGGCCGGCCCCTCTTGGAGGGCGGCGCGCAGCGCCTGGGAGCAGACATCTCTATGGACGGCGCCGACGGCTATGACAGTCTGATCGTGATGTCCATGCTGGACCGCGAGTTCCAGGCCCGTGTGGCGCTGGGCGAGGAGCCGGCGTGAGTCTGTTGCGGCTAGGTTTTGTGTTGTCACTGCTGCTAGGCAGCGTCGTGGCGCGCGCCGAGCTATGGGGCTATGTCGATGGTGCCGGTGTCGCCCATCTGGCTGGCCATGCGGTGGACTCCAACTACGCGCTGATACTCGGCGAGCCACATGCCGGCAGCGGCCGCGTGCCCGGCAAGACCGATGGCGCCTCGGGCATGCTGACCTGGCTGGAGATCGCGCCCGCCGCCAAGGCGGTGCAGCCCTGGCTGCGTGAGGCCTCGCGCCAGCATGGCGTGGACATCGAGCTGCTGACAGCCATCATTGCTGTCGAATCGGGCTTCGATGCCAAGGTGGTTTCGCCGCGCGGTGCGATGGGCCTGATGCAGATCACCGCCGAGACGGCCGACCGCTACGCCACCAGGGCCGAGGCGCAGCGCCCGGCCGAGCAGCGCCTGCTGGACCCGCGCACCAATATCCACACCGGCGCCCGCATGCTGGCCGACCTGAACCGGCGCTTCGGCCGCATCGACGCCGCACTGGCGGCCTGGAATGCCGGCGAGGGCGCCGTGCGCAAACATGGTGGCCGGGTGCCGCCGATACCCGAAACCCAAGCCCATGTGCATCTGGTGCTGGAGCTGTACTGGGCCTTGCTGCAGCGCAGCCTGCCCCGCCAGGCCCACCAGATGAAGATGCATGCGAGCCTGACGACGAACCTAGCGGCCACCCAGGGCCGATGACCGATTACTGCAGTAGATCCCATGGACCAGACCCAGATTGATTTCGCCGGCCCGCCGCCGAACGGCCCCGATGGCCCCGACGCCCTGACCCTCGCGCACTACGCCGAGCAGGCCTATCTCGAATACGCATTGAGCGTCGTCAAGGGCCGGGCCCTTCCCGATGTCTGCGACGGCCAGAAACCGGTGCAGCGCCGCATCCTCTACGCGATGGAGCGCATGGGCCTGCTGTCCACGCCGACCGGTGGTGGCGCCAAGCCGGTGAAGAGCGCCCGTGTGGTGGGCGATGTGCTGGGCCGCTTTCACCCGCACAGCGACCAGGCCGCCTACGACGCGCTGGTGCGCATGGCGCAGAACTTCAGCCTGCGCTATCCGCTGATCGACGGCCAGGGCAACTTCGGCAGCCGCGACGGCGACGGCGCGGCGGCGATGCGCTACACCGAATCGCGCCTCGCGCCGATCGCGCGGCTGCTGCTGGACGAGATCGACGAGGGCACGGTTGACTTCATCCCCAACTACGACGGTTCGACGCAGGAGCCCCGTCAGTTGCCCGCGCGCCTGCCCTTCGTGCTGCTCAACGGCGCCAGCGGCATTGCCGTGGGCCTGGCCACGGAGGTGCCCAGCCACAACCTGCGCGAGGTCGCGGCGGCCGCCGTGGCCCTGCTGAAGAACGACAAGCTGGCCGACGACGAGCTGTACGCCTTGCTGCCCGCGCCGGACTATCCCGGTGGCGGCCAGATCATCAGCCCGGCCGAGGACATTCGCGCCGCCTATGCCAGCGGCCGCGGCAGCCTGAAGGTGCGCGCACGCTGGAAGATCGAGGACCTGGCCCGCGGCCAGTGGCAGCTGGTCGTGACCGAATTGCCGCCGGGGGCCAGCGCGCAGAAGGTGCTGGAAGAGATCGAGGAGCTGACCAATCCCAAGGTCAAGACCGGCAAGAAGGCGCTGACCCAGGAGCAGGTGCAGCTCAAGGCCACCGTGCTGTCGGTGCTGGACGTGGTGCGCGACGAGTCGAGCAAGGACGCTGCCGTGCGCCTGGTGTTCGAGCCCAAGAGCCGCACCGTCGAGCAGGCTGAGCTGATCACCACGCTGTTGGCCCACACCAGCCTGGAGGGCTCGGCGCCGATCAACCTGACGATGGTCGGCGCCGACGGCCGGCCGACGCAGAAGAGCCTGCGCCAGGTGCTGAGCGAATGGCTGGGCTTCCGCCAGGCCACGGTGCTGCGCCGCACCGAGCACCGGCTGGCCAAGGTGCTGGAGCGCATCCATGTGCTGGAAGGCCGTCAGCTGGTGCTGCTCAATATCGACGAGGTGATACGCATCATCCGCCAGGCCGACGAGCCCAAGCCGGCGCTGATGGACCGCTTCAAGCTCAGCGACCGTCAGGCCGAGGACATTCTCGAAATCCGCCTGCGCCAGCTGGCCAGGCTGGAGGCGATCAAGATCGAGCAGGAGTTGAGTTCGCTGCGCGTCGAGCAGGGCAAGCTGGACGAAATCCTGAACAGCCCGGCCATCCTGAAGCGCACGCTGGTCAAGGAGATCGAGGGCGATGCCAAGCTGTATGGTGACGAGCGCCGCACCCTGATCCAGGAAGAGAAGCGTGCCACCGCCGAGGTGAAGATCGTCGACGAGCCGGTCACCGTGGTCATCAGCCTGAAGGGCTGGACGCGGGCACTGAAGGGCCATGAGATAGCTGCCGCCGCACTGGCCTTCAAGTCGGGCGACGGCCTGTACGGCGTGTTCCCCTGCCGCAGCGTCGACACGTTGGCCGTGTTCGGCAGCAACGGGCGCGTCTATTCGGTGCCGGTGTCGCTGCTGCCGGGTGGGCGCGGCGATGGTGTGCCGATCACGACGCTGATCGAACTCGAATCCGGTACCCAGGCCGCGCATTACTTTGCCGGCGCGTCATCGCAGAAGCTGGTGCTGGCCGGCACCGGCGGCTTCGGCCTGCTGGCCCAGGTCGGTGACCTGGTCAGCCGTCAGAAGGGCGGCAAAACCTTCCTGACCCTGGAGGCCGGTGAGAAGCCACTGCCGCCGAGCGCGGTTCCGGCCGGTGATCTGCTGGGCTCGCAGCTGGCCTGCCTGAGCCTGAACAGCCGCCTGCTGGTGTTCCCTCTCGATGAGCTCAAGCACCAGCCGAAAGGTGGGCGAGGCCTGACCCTGATGGACCTGGAGCCCAAGGACGCCATGGTCAGCGTAGCCGCCTTCGGCCAGGCCCTGCAGGTGCTCGGCACCGGCCGCGGCGGCAAGCCCAAGGAAGAGATCCTGAAGAACACAGCGCTTGCCGCCCATGTGGGCAAGCGCGCGCGCAAGGGCAAGGCGCTGGAGGGGATCAAGGGGCTGAGGGTGGTGGCGGTGTAGTCGCCTGCCTCGATGGTGCGGGGAGCGGGACTCGAACCCGCACGCCTTGCGGCTCGGGATTTTAAGTCCCGTATGGCTACCGATTTCATCATCCCCGCGCAGGGCCAGGATCATAGCCTGGGCCAGCTAAGCCCCCATCCAGCGCCCCAGCATCTCGTGCAAGGCCAACAACGTCAGGGTGTAGCCACCGCGGCTGGGGAGCCAGTCGCCCAGGCCGAGTTCGCGTCGCACATGCAAGCCCATCGGTGCGGCCTGGATGGCGACCGTGCTGCCGCTGCGCTGCCTGGCGCGCTCGAAGGCCGCGATGGAGCGGGGCATGTGATAGCCATGGGTCACGACGACGATGCGCTCAATGCCTTGCGGCGCAAGCAGCTCCAGCGTGCGGATCGCATTCTCATTGGTGTCTCGGGAGCGGTCCTCGGTCCAGCGCAGCGGCTGGTGATAGACCTGCTCAGCCAGGCGGGCGGCGATCTCGGCCTCGCTGGGGCCGGGCGCTCCTCCGTTGGCCACGCCACCGCTGTAGCCAACAGGCAACCCGCTCTTGCGCGCGAGCCAGATGCCGTAGCGAAGGCGCTCATGGGTGATCGGCCTGAGGTCGGTATCTCCGTACTCGGGGGCGAGCAGGATGCGCCCCGAGCCGAGCACGATGATCGCTGTCTTTGGCTGCTGGCGCAGCCCGTTGAGTCGGTCGGGGCCGAGTGCCGGGTGTTGCGCTTCAAGTCTTTCGGTGAGGGCGCCACCGACGGCGCCTGTACCCATCAACCAAAGGCCCAGGCAGCCGCTGATCACGCCAGCCCAGCCGACGAAAGGGCGGCCTCGCAGCTGTGCCGCGCCAAGCAGCACCAGCAGCATGAAGGGCACCGGAGGCATCACCAGGGCGCCGAGCAGGGGCTTCCAGGACAGCAGACCCAGAGTGATCAGGAGATCGTTCATGGCCTGGCCACCTCGACGGTCACATCGCGCCAGCCCAGGCAGGCCGCCGCAAAACGCGCCAGCACGTCAACCGATCCGGTGGTGCTCAGTCGCAGGGGCCCTGCCGGGGCCGCGGAAGCAGGCCACGGCCACAGCCTTGCGGCCTGTCGGGCAATGGCCCCCTCGGTGTCCACGATCAGCACCTCCCTGCCCAGGGCCTGCTGGAACAGCGGCTTGATGAAGGGATAGTGGGTGCAGCCCAGCACCACGGTGTCAACCTCGGCGCGGCGCAGGGGTTCGCTATAGCGTTCGACGAGTTCGCGCAGTTGGGGGTTGTCGAGCTCTCCCCGCTCGATCAGATCGACGAGGCCCGGACAGGCTTGCGCGATGACCTGATGTCCGGCCGCGTAGCTGCTGACCAGATGCTTGAAGCGCTCGCTGCGCACGGTGGCCGAGGTGGCCAGCACGCCGATTCGGCCGTTGCGGGTGGCGGCTGCAGCCGGCTTCACGCCCGGCTCGACGCCGACGATGGGCAGCTCGGGCCAGCGCGCACGCAGCGCGGCCACCGCCTGCGTGGTGGCGGTGTTGCAGGCCACCACCAGCAGACGCGCGCCCTGGTTCATCAGGTATCGGCCGATTGCCAGGCTGCGCTCGGTCAGGAATTCGGTGCTGCGATCGCCATACGGCGCATGGGCCGAGTCGGCCAGATACAGCAGGGGCACACCGAGCAGCTGTTCGCGCAGGGCACGTAGCACCGACAAACCACCCAGACCGGAATCGAACACACCAATCGACGGGGGGATTTCAGGTCTTGTTTCGTCTGTCATTTGGGGCAGCAGTCTAAGTGCCTCGCGTTACGCCCGAACTTGTGCGTAAAATAGCACGATCGTTCTATTTTGCTGCACTTGCGTAATGTCTGGGGTGCTGCAGGCTGCGGCCACTAGAATCTGGTTAACGTTAACGTCAATTAGCTTGGAGTGCTTCGATGAAGGTATTGGTCGCAGTCAAACGGGTCGTCGATTACAACGTCAAGGTGCGCGTCAAGAGTGACGGCACCGGCGTGGACATCGCCAACGTCAAGATGAGCATGAACCCCTTTGACGAGATCGCCGTCGAAGAAGCCGTGCGCCTGAAGGAAAAGGGCGTGGTCACCGAGGTGATCGCCGTGTCCTGCGGCGTCACGCAGTGCCAGGAAACGCTGCGCACCGCGATGGCCATCGGCGCCGACCGCGCCATCCTGGTGGAAACCGACGTCGAACTGCAGCCACTGGCCGTGGCCAAGCTGCTCAAGGCCTTGGTCGACAAGGAGCAGCCCGGCATGGTCATCGTCGGCAAGCAGGCCATCGATGACGATTGCAACCAGACCGGCCAGATGCTGGCCGCACTGGCCCATCTGCCGCAGGGGACCTTCGCCAGCAAGGTGGAAGTCGCCGACGGCTTTGCCAGCGTCACCCGCGAGGTCGATGGCGGCCTGGAGACCGTCAAGGTCAAGCTGCCGGCCGTGATCACCACCGACCTGCGCCTGAACGAACCGCGCTATGTGACCCTGCCCAACATCATGAAGGCCAAGAAGAAGCAGCTTGACGTGTTCAAGCCTGCCGATCTGGGTGTGGATGTCACGCCGCGCATCAAGACCCTCAGCGTGACCGAGCCGCCCAAGCGCAGCGCCGGCATCAAGGTGCCCGATGTGGCCACGCTGGTGGACAAGTTGAAGAACGTATCCAAAGTGATCTGAGCGTTGCGCGCAGACCTACCGAACACTCAGATCCGGAGAATTCCACAATGACCGCTCTCGTTATTGCCGAACACGACAACAGCTCGATCAAGGGCGCCACGCTGAACACCATCACCGCCGCCGCGCAGTGCGGGGGTGAGGTCCATGTGCTGGTGGCCGGCACCGATGCCGGCGGCGCCGCTGCTGCGGCCGCACAGATTGCCGGCGTGGCCAAGGTGCTGCATGCAGACGCCGCCCACCTGAACCATGGCCTGGCCGAGAACCTGGCCGCCCAGGTGGTGGCCGTGGCCTCCAGCTACAGCCACATCCTGTTCCCCGCCACCGCCAGCGGCAAGAACATTGCGCCGCGGGTGGCGGCCTTGATGGACATGGCCCAGCTGTCCGACGTCACCAAGGTCATCAGCGCCGACACCTTCGAGCGCCCGATCTACGCCGGCAACGCCATCGCCCATGTGCAGAGCGGCGACGCCACCAAGGTGTTGACCGTGCGCACCACCGGCTTTGACCCCGCAGCCGCCACCGGTGGCAGCGCCTCCGTCGAGACGGTTGCTGCGGTGGCCGACAGCGGCCTGAGCGCCTTCGTCGGCAGCGAGATCGCCAAGAACGACCGCCCTGAGCTGACCGCCGCGAAGATCATCGTTTCCGGTGGCCGCGCCTTGGGCTCCAATGACAAGTTCATGGAGGTGCTGACGCCGCTGGCCGACAAGCTGGGCGCCGCGCTGGGCGCCAGCCGCGCCGCGGTCGATGCCGGCTATGCGCCGAACGACTGGCAGGTCGGCCAGACCGGCAAGATCGTGGCACCGAACCTGTACATCGCGTGCGGCATCAGCGGCGCGATCCAGCATCTGGCCGGCATGAAGGACAGCAAGGTCATCGTCGCGATCAACAAGGACCCGGAAGCGCCAATCTTCAGCGTCGCCGACTACGCCTTGGAAGCCGACCTGTTCGTGGCCGTGCCCGAGCTGATCAAGGCACTGTAAGCATCGCCCGTCAACGCACTTGACCTCAGGGCGCCCCGGCATTCGTCGCGGCGCCCGTTTTTTGTCGAGGACAGAGCTTTTGGCCAAGCCACAAGGTCTGTCCCGCAATGAAGTTAACTTGGAGACAACAATGACCTATCGTGCCCCCATCAAGGACATGCTGTTCGGCATGAAGGAACTGGCCGGCCTGGCCAGCCTGCAAAGCATCCCGGCCTTTGCTGATTTCGATCTGGACACCGCCCAGGCCGTGCTGGAGGAGTGCGCGAAGCTCAATGAGAACGTGATCGCGCCGTTGAACGTGGCCGGCGACCGCAACCCGTCGAGCTGGAAGGACGGCGTCGTCACCACCACGCCGGGTTTCAAGGACGCCTTCCGCCAGTTTGCCGAGGGTGGCTGGCAGGGCCTGCAGCACCCGGCCGACTTTGGTGGCCAGGGTCTGCCCAAGACCATCGGTGCTGCCTGCATCGAGATGATCAACAGCGCCAACCTCAGCTTCGCCCTGTGCCCACTGCTGACCGATGGCGCGATCGAGGCGCTGCTGACAGCCGGCACTCCCGAGCAGCAGCAGACCTATCTGCCCAAGATGATCGACGGCACCTGGACCGGCACGATGAACCTGACCGAGCCACAGGCTGGGTCAGACCTGGCCCTGGTGCGCACCCGCGCCGAGCCCCAGCCCGACGGCAGCTACAAGATCTTCGGCACCAAGATCTACATCACCTATGGCGAGCACGACATGGCCGAGAACATCGTCCATCTGGTGCTGGCCCGCGTGGTCGGTGCGCCCGAGGGCGTGAAGGGCATCAGCCTGTTCCTGGTGCCCAAATTCATGGTCAATGCCGACGGCTCGCTGGGTGCCCGCAATGACGCCCACTGCGTCAGCATCGAACACAAGATGGGCATCAAGGCCAGCCCGACGGCGGTGCTTCAGTTTGGCGATCATGGGGGCGCCGTGGGGTACTTGATCGGCCAGGAGAACCGCGGCCTCGAATACATGTTCATCATGATGAACGCGGCCCGCTACGCGGTGGGCGTGCAGGGCATTGCGATCGCCGAGCGGGCCTACCAGAAGGCTGCCGCCTATGCGCGCGACCGCGTCCAGTCGCGGCCGGTCGATGGCTCGATGCCCGGCAGCGCGGCCATCATCCACCACCCCGATGTGCGCCGCATGCTGATGACGATGCGCGCGCTGACCGAGGGTTGCCGCGCCATGGCTCTGGTGGCGGCCTCGGCCTATGACGCCGCGCACCAGCATCCGGACGCCGAGGTGCGCAAGCAGAACCAGGCCTTCTATGAATTCCTCGTGCCGCTGGTCAAGGGCTACAGCACCGAGATGAGCCTGGAGGTCACCGACATGGGCGTGCAGGTGCACGGTGGCATGGGCTTCATCGAGGAGACCGGCGCGGCCCAGTACTACCGCGACGCCAAGATCCTGACCATCTACGAGGGCACGACCGCCATCCAGGCCAATGATCTGGTCGGTCGCAAGACCGCCCGCGATGGCGGCCAGACGGCCAAGGCGATCGCCGCGCAGATTGCCGCGACCGAAGCGCTGCTGGCCCAGCGTGACAGCGCCGCCAGCAAGGCGATGCTCAAGCGCCTGAGCGCCGCCCGCCTGGCGCTGATCGACGTGATCGAGTTCGTCGCCGGACAGAGCAGGAGCAATCCGAACGCTGTGTTCGCCGGCTCGGTGCCCTATCTGATGCTGGCCGGCAATGTGGTGGCCGGTTGGCAGATGGCGCGCGCGCTGATCGTTGCCGAAGACCAGTTGGCGGCCGGTGTCGATGCGCCGTTCATGGCCGCCAAGATTGCCACCGCCCGCTTCTATGCCGAGCACATCCTGGCCCGCGCCGGTGGCCTGCGCGACAGCATCGTCGAGGGCGCCGACAGCGTCACCGCGATGGCGCTCGACGCATTCTGAACCCATGACCGGAGAAATGCCTGTGTCCCTGCCTCCCGTTCTGCAAAATCTGCCCCTGCCCATCATCGGTTCGCCGCTGTTCATCATCAGCAATCCCAAGCTGGTGATTGCCCAGTGCAAGGCCGGCGTGGTCGGCTCGATGCCTGCCCTCAACGCCCGCCCGGCCGAGCTGCTGGACGAGTGGCTCAACGAGATCACCACCGAGCTGGCGGCCCATAACAAGGCCCACCCGGACAAGCCCGCTGCGCCGTTCGCGATCAACCAGATCGTGCACAAGAGCAATGACCGGCTGGAGCACGACATGGCCCTGTGCGCCAAGTACAAGGTGCCCATCATCATCACCTCGCTGGGCGCTCGCACTGATGTCAACGAGGCCGTGCACGCCTGGGGCGGCGTGGTGCTTCACGACATCATCAACAACAAGTTCGCCAAGAAGGCGATCGAGAAGGGCGCCGACGGCCTGATCGCGGTGGCGGCCGGGGCCGGCGGCCATGCGGGCGTGAAGAGTCCGTTCGCGCTGATCCAGGAGATCCGCGAGTGGTTCGACGGCCCGATCGCCTTGTCAGGCGCCATCGCCAGCGGCAACGCGGTGCTGGCCGCCCAGGCCATGGGTGCGGACTTCGCCTACATTGGCTCGGCCTTCATCGCCACCGAGGAAGCCCGTGCGACCGACGACTACAAGCAGATGATCGTCGACAGCAACAGCGACGACATCGTCTACAGCAGCCTTTTCACCGGCGTTCACGGCAACTACCTGAAGGGCTCCATCGTCAAGGCCGGCATGGACCCGGACAAGCTGCCCGAGGGCGACGTCAGCACCATGGACTTCGGTGGCGCCGGTGCGAAGAAGGCCTGGAAGGACATCTGGGGCAGCGGCCAGGGCATTGGCGCGGTGCGAGAGGTGGTGCCGGCCGCGGTGCTGATTGAGCGCTTGAAGAACGAGTATCTGGCTGCGCGGGAGCGCCTGCGTCTGGCCTGATTCGTAGCCCGGATGAAATCCGGGGTTCGACTGTCGTGGTTCCCGGATTTCATCCGGGCTACGGCAAGCCTGCAGGTGACGCTATTGCCCCAGCTTTGCCGCCGCCTTGATCATGTCCGCCGCCTTCTCCGCAATCATGATCGTCGGCGCATTGGTGTTGCCGCTCACCAGGCGCGGCATGATGGACGCGTCGACCACGCGCAGGCCCTGCATGCCGTGCACGCGCAGCTGGGGGTCGACCACGTCCATATCACCAGTGCCCATGCGGCATGTGCCCACCGGGTGGTACTCGGTGTCGGCGAAGTTGCGCACGAACTGTTCGATCTCGGCATCGGTCTGGGCTGAGGCCGAGGCTGCCGTTTCGCGGCCGCCGTAGCCGGCCAGCGCCGGTTGGGAGAGCAGGGCGCGCACGCGCTTGAAACCGCGCACCATATCGTCCACGTCCTCGCGCTCGCCGAGGAAATTCGGGTCGATCAGCGGTGCGGCCAAGGGGTCGGCGCTGGCCAGCTTCAGGCTGCCGCGGCTCTTCGGGCGCAGCAGGCAGACGTGGCAGGAGTAGCCATGGCCCAGCACCGTCTTGCGGCCGTGGTCCACCAGCTTGGCGACGACGAAATGCAGCTGCAGATCGGGCCGGTCGAGCTCGGGGCGGCTCTTGATGAACCCACCGGCCTCGGCGAAATTGGTCGTGAACATGCCGCGGCGGTGATCGCGCCACTCGAAGATGCCCTTGATCGAGCGCCAGGCGCCGGGCAGCGAGATGCCGAACAGGTCCTTCAGCTGAGGAGCATCCACCACCTCGACGACATTGATGTGGTCGTGCAGGTTTGCGCCGACACCGGCAAGTTCGTGTTGCAGAGCAATGCCATGCTGCTGCAGCTGCGCGCCGGCGCCGATGCCCGACAGCATCAGCAACTGTGGTGACTGCAACGCCCCTGCGCTGAGCAGCACCTCACGGCTGGCACGCACCTGCTTCAACTCGCCGCCCTGGCGGTACTCCACGCCCACCGCGCGCCGCCCCTCCAGCAACACGCGTGTCGTGTGCGCTTCGGTGATGACGCTGAGGTTGGTGCGGTTGAGATTTGGCGTCAGATAGGCTTTGGCGGCACTGAAGCGCTCGCCGGCCTTTTGCGTGACCTGATAGATGCCCACGCCTTCCTGGCTGGGCCCATTGAAGTCGGTGCTCAGCGGATAACCCGCCTGCACACCGGCCTTGACGAAATCGGGGCTGTAGCGGTTGGGGCTGGTCGGGTCCATCACGTTCAAGGGGCCGCCGCTGCCGTGGAAGGCATTGGCGCCTCGCTCGTTGTTCTCTGCGCGGCGGAAGTAGGGCAGCACCTCCTCATAGCCCCAGCCAGGGTTGCCCTGCGCCGACCATTCGTCATAGTCCTCGCGCTGGCCGCGGATATAGACCATCGCGTTGACCGAGCTCGACCCACCCAGGGTCTTGCCGCGTGGCTGATAGCCTCGGCGGCCGTTCAATCCAGGCTGAGGCACGGTTTCGAAACCCCAGTTGCTGAAGCCGGTCTGTCCCATCAGGGCGAAACCGGCCGGGCAGTGAATCAGCACGCTGGCGTCGCGCTTGCCGGCCTCCAGCAGGCAGACCTTGATACCGGGATCCTCGGTCAAGCGTGCGGCCAGCACGCAACCGGCCGAACCGCCACCGACGATGATGTAGTCGAACAATGCAGTCTCCAGGAGTTGTGGGCACTCGCAAGTGCCGAGTTTCGTTGCACCTTAGTCGCTGCACGGGCGATCTGCATCAAGGGAAGCCCTGTGAGCTTCTAGACCGATGGCTCTAGGGCGACCACACCGCTGACGGCCCGTCCATGAAAAAAGGCCGCCCGAAGGCGGCCTGGGAGCAGCGTCTGCGATGCAGCTACTTACTTGATCGAGGTCATGCGCGCTTCGGGACGATCGTCCGAGCGGTGCGTGGTCTCGACATTGGCCTTCATCGCCCAGGGGCGCATCTGGTGGTGCAAAGGCACGAACAGGTATTCGTCACGGATGCGCAGCAGGGCCTCGCGGATCATGGCGTTGCGCTTGGGCACGTCGATCTCCGAGCTCATCGCGTCGGTCAACTGGTCGATCTTGGCGTCGCTGACCTTGGAGTAGTTGAAGTTGCCGTCGGCGCCGGTGGTCTTGGTGCGGGCCAGCGACTGCAGTGCGTACTGCGCGTCATAGGTGGCCACGCCCCAGCCCAGCATGTACAGCGAGGTGTCGAACTTCTGGAAGGTCAGGCTGTGCTGGGCCATGGGCAGGGCCACCAGCTTGATCTTGATGCCGATCTTGGCCCACATCGCCGAGACGGCCTGGCAGATCTCCTCGTCGTTCACATAGCGGTTGTTGGGGCAGTTCATCTGCACCTCGAAACCGTCGCCGTAGCCGGCCTCGGCCATCAGCTTCTTGGCCTTGTCGGGGTCGGCCTTCAGCGCCACGTCGATGTCGGGCGTGTTGCCGTTGACGCCAGGCGCCACCATGATGGCCGCCGGGATCGACAGGCCGCGCATGATGGTGCGCTTGATCGCCTCGCGATCGACCGCCAGGTTCATGGCTTCGCGCACGCGCTTGTCCTTGAACGGGTTCTTGCCCTTGACGCTGGAGAACTTCAGCTCGTCGCTGCCCATGTCCATGGCCAGGAAGATGGTGCGCACCTCGGGGCCTTCGACGACCTTCAGCTTCGGGTCGGCCTTGAGCTTGGCCACGTCTTGCGTGGGCAGGTCGGTCAGCAGGTCCACATCACCCGACAGCAGGGCGGCCACGCGGGTCGGGTCCGACTTGATCGGCGTGTAAATCACTTCGCTAACGTTGGTGGCATTCTTGTTGTCCCACCAGTCCTTGTTCTGCACCATGCTCACGCGCTGGTCGGGCTGCCAGCCGGTGATCTTGTAGGGGCCGGTGCCGTTGACATTGCGCGAGGCGTAGTTCTCTTCCTTGGCCTTGTAGTCCTGGGTGTTGGTGGTCTTGTTCTTCTCGGCCCAGCCCTTGCTCATCATGCGGAAGTCGATGATGTTGCGCAGCAGGATGGGGTTCGGCGCCGACAGGATCACATCGACGGTGAAGTCGTCGATCTTCTTGATTTCGGAGATGCCGGTCACATAGATCTGCATCGTGCCCTGGGGCTGCTTGATGCGGCCGAAGGTGAAGATCACGTCATCGGCGGTGAAGGACGAGCCGTCATGGAATTTCACGCCGCGGCGCAGCTCGAAGCGCACCTGCGTCGGGGCGATGTAGGTCCACTTGGTGGCCAGGCCGGGCTCGACCTTGTAGTCCTTGCCATAGCGGGTCAGGCCTTCGTAGGCATGCATCAGGATGGCATTCGTCGTGGCATGGTTCTGCGAGTGCGGATCCAGGGTCAGGATGTCGTTCTGGGCGGCCCAGCGCAGGGGCACGGCCTGGGCGCTTGTGGCCAGCAGGCTCAGTCCCAAGGTGGCGCTGATGGCGGCGCTCAGCGCGGCGATTCTGATCTTGTGGTTCATATCGGGTCACTCCACTGGTAGGGTAAGGAATCGAACATCGTAACTTCACAATCCGCGGCCGGCGCTACGGGCTTGCCCGAGGCTGGAGACTCAGTCGGCGGGGCTGGGCGGTTGCTGGATGTGGAGCTCGGCGTCGCAGCCCTTGCCGGCCGAAATCAGCCGCCGGGCCCAGCGCGCCGCCAGCGGCTGCAGCAGGGGCGCGAGCCAAGGCAGGAACTGCTGTGGCGCCGTCACCATGCCGCAGCGGTAGCGGGCCTGCTCGTCCGACCACAGCAAGGCGGTGCAGGCGCCGCGCCGGCGCCGGCTCACCAGCATGCCCACCGGGCAGGGCTCGAGCAGGCAGCAGACGCCGCAGCCGTTGCAGGGTGCGCCCAGCTCGGGTTTGGCGGGTGCTTCGGGGTAGATGTGAATGATTCGATGTTCGGCCATAAAAAACCACACCGGCGTGTGGCTATTGGTGCAAGATGCGGCCCTTACGTAGCTCGGGAAAACAGCAATAGTGCTACAGTCCGAACCACTTTAGATCCTTCCCGTCCCCTTTGCTGGCTTGCAGCTTAGGCGGGTCGCAATCCGCCAATCGGTCTAGCCGTGTCGCGGAAGGTTGTTCAACCAGCCAACTCCCTGGAAGCCGGGGTAAGAGGTGAGCGAAATGATGCAGCAATACAGGTCGAACTCGTACCTGTTCGGGGGCAATGCCCCTTACGTCGAAGAAATGTACGAGGCCTACCTCGACAATCCCGGCTCCGTGCCTGACAACTGGCGCTCCTACTTTGACGCGTTGCAGAATGTGCCGGCTACCGATGGCACCGATTCCCGTGATGTGGCCCACGCGCCTGTGGTCGAGTCGTTTGCCCAGCGTGCCAAAGCCAATGCCTTCGGCAACAAGGCGTCCGGTGCCGATCTGGCGATTGCCCGCAAGCAGGTTCACGTCCAGTCGCTGATTGCCGCTTACCGTTTTCTGGGTTCGCGCTGGGCCGACCTGGATCCGCTGAAGCGCACCGAGCGCCCGAAGATTCCTGAGCTTGAGCCGGCGTTCTATGACCTGAGCGAGTCCGATATGGACATCCCGTTCAGCGCCAGCAACACCTATTTCTCCAAGGCCGAGAACATGAGCCTGCGCGAAATCGTGCAGGCCCTGCGTGAGACCTATTGCGGCTCGATCGGCGCCGAGTACATGCATTGCACCGACCCCGGCGAAAAGCGCTGGTGGCAGGAAAAGCTGGAGGCCTCGCGCTCCAAGCCGGCCTTCACGGCCGAGAAGAAGAAGCACATCCTCGACCGCCTGACCGCGGCCGAAGGCCTGGAGCGCTATCTGCACACCAAGTACGTGGGCCAGAAGCGTTTCTCGCTGGAGGGTGGTGACAGCTTCATCGCCTCGATGGACGAGTTGATCCAGAGCGCCGGCGAGAAGGGCGTGCAGGAAATCGTCATCGGCATGGCCCACCGCGGCCGCCTCAATGTGCTGGTCAACACCCTGGGCAAGATGCCCAAGGACCTGTTCGCCGAGTTCGACCACACGGCCAAGGAAGACCTGCCTTCGGGCGACGTCAAGTACCACCAGGGCTTCTCCAGCGATGTGACCACGCCTGGCGGCCCGGTCCACCTGAGCCTGTCCTTCAATCCCTCGCACCTGGAGATCGTCAACCCGGTGGTCGAAGGCTCGGTCAAGGCCCGCATGGACCGCCGCGGCGATGCCGTTGGCGCCCAGGTGCTGCCGGTGCTGGTGCACGGCGACGCCGCCTTCGCCGGCCAGGGCGTGGTGATGGAGACCCTGGCGCTGGCGCAGACTCGCGGCTACTACACCGGCGGCACGGTGCACATCGTCATCAACAACCAGATCGGCTTCACGACCAGCGACCCGCGCGACAGCCGCTCGACGCTGTACTGCACCGACGTCGTCAAGATGATCGAAGCGCCGGTGCTGCACGTCAATGGCGATGATCCTGAAGCCGTCGTGCTGTGCACGCAGTGGGCGATGGAGTACCGCCAGCAGTTCAAGAAGGACGTTGTGCTGGACATCATCTGCTTCCGCAAGCTGGGCCACAACGAGCAGGACACGCCCTCGCTGACGCAGCCGCTGATGTACAAGAAGATCGCCCAGCATCCCGGCACGCGCAAGCTCTATGGCGAGAAGCTGGTGGCCCAGGGCACCTTGCCCGCCGATGGCCCGGACGCGATGTTCAAGGCCTACCGCGCGGCGATGGACGAGGGCCGCCACACGGTCGACCCGGTGCTGACCAACTTCAAGGGCAAGTACGCCGTTGACTGGTCTCCCTTCCTGAACAAGAAATGGACCGATTCGGCCGACACGGCGCTGCCTGTGGGCGAGTTCAAGCGCCTGGCCGAACGCATCACCACCATCCCCGGCAACTTCAAGGTGCACCCGCTGGTCGAGAAGGTGATCGCCGACCGCGCGGCGATGGGCCGCGGCGAGGTCAATGTGGACTGGGGCATGGGTGAGCACATGGCCTTTGCCTCGCTGGTGGCCAGCGGCTACCCGGTGCGCCTGTCCGGTGAAGACTGCGGCCGCGGCACCTTTGTGCACCGCCACTCGGTGCTGCATGACCAGAACCGCGAGAAGTGGGACATTGGCACCTATGTGCCGCTGGAGAACGTCGCCGACAGCCAGGCCCCTTTTGTTGTCATCGACTCGATCCTGTCGGAAGAGGCGGTGCTGGGCTTCGAGTACGGCTATGCCTCGGCCGACCCCAACACGCTGGTGATCTGGGAGGCCCAGTTCGGCGACTTCGTCAATGGCGCGCAGGTCGTGATCGACCAGTTCATTGCCTCCGGTGAAGTCAAGTGGGGCCGTGCCAACGGCCTGACCTTGATGCTGCCGCACGGCTACGAAGGCCAGGGCCCGGAGCACAGTTCGGCGCGCCTGGAGCGCTTCATGCAGCTGGCCGCTGACAACAATATGCAGGTCGTGCAGCCGACCACGGCCAGCCAGATCTTCCATGTGCTGCGTCGCCAGATGGTGCGCCAGTTCCGCAAGCCCCTGGTCATCATGACACCCAAGTCGCTGCTGCGTAACAAGGACGCAACCTCGCCGTTGAGCGACTTCACCAAGGGCGAGTTCCGCACGGTTATTACCGAGCAGGACTCGAGCATCGACGCCGCCAAGGTCAAGCGCATCGTCGCCTGCTCGGGCAAGGTGTATTACGACCTGGTCAAGGCCCGCGCGGAGAAGAAGAACAGCGACACGGCCATCATCCGCGTCGAGCAGCTCTATCCCTTCCCCCACAAGGCCTTCGCTGCCGAGATCAAAAAGTTCGCCAACGCCACCGACATCGTCTGGTGCCAGGATGAGCCGCAAAACCAGGGTGCCTGGTTCTTCGTGCAGCACTATGTGCACGAGAACATGAACGACGGTCAGCGCCTCGGCTACGCCGGCCGCCCGGCCTCGGCCTCGCCGGCGGTGGGCTACTCGCACCTGCACCAGGAGCAGCAGAAGGCGCTGCTGGACCAGGCGTTCGCCAAGCTCAAGGGCTTCATCCTCACCAAGTGACGAGACAACCCGCGTCCCCCAGGGCGCGGGAAGCCGCTGCTGCGCGCGCGGCATAAAGACGCAAGAATCGGAGTGAATTGTTATGGCAATCGTAGAAGTCAAAGTCCCCCAGTTGTCGGAATCCGTGGCCGAAGGCACGCTGTTGACCTGGAAGAAGAAGCCCGGTGAGGCCGTGGCCATTGATGAAATCCTGGTCGAGATCGAGACCGACAAGGTCGTGCTCGAGGTGCCCGCACCGAGCGCCGGCGTGATGGCCCAGCTGGTCAAGAACGACGGTGATTCCGTCGTCAGCGAAGAGGTCATCGCCCGCATCGACACCGAGGGTGCGACTCAGGTCAGCCCGCTCGAAGTGAAGGCTGTGGTTGATGCGCAGGCCGTGCCTGCCGCTGCCGCCCCGGCCTCCACCAGCAAGAGCGATGTGGCCATGCCGGCCGCCGCCAAGCTGCTGGCCGACAATCAACTGGGCGTGGCCGATGTGGCCGGTACCGGCCGTGACGGCCGCGTCACCAAGGGTGATGTGTTGGCCGCGGTGGCGGGCGGCGCCAAGGCTGCCGTGCCCGCACCGGTGGCCGTGCCAGTGGCTGCCAAGGCCGCACTGCCGGCCGTGGCCGCACCGGTGCAGCAAAAGCTGGGCGATCGCCCCGAGCAGCGCGTGCCTATGAGCCGCCTGCGTGCCCGCATCGCCGAGCGCCTGCTGCAGTCGCAGTCCAGCAACGCCATCCTGACCACCTTCAACGAGGTGAACATGGCGCCGCTGATGGAGATGCGCAAGCGCTTCCAGGACAAGTTCGAGAAGGAACATGGCGTCAAGCTGGGCTTTATGAGCTTCTTCGTCAAGGCGGCCGTCGCGGCGCTGAAGAAGTACCCAGTGCTGAACGCCTCGGTCGATGGCAATGACATCGTCTACCACGGCTACTTCGACATCGGCATCGCCGTCGGCTCGCCGCGCGGCCTGGTCGTGCCGGTGATTCGAAATGCCGATCAACTGAGCTTTGCCGACATCGAGAAGACGATTGCCCAGTTCGGACAGAAGGCAAAGGACGGCAAGCTGTCGATCGACGAACTGACAGGCGGCACCTTCTCGATCAGCAATGGCGGCACCTTCGGCTCGATGCTGTCGACCCCGATCATCAACCCGCCGCAGTCGGCGATCCTGGGCGTGCACGCGACCAAGGACCGCGCCGTGGTCGAGAACGGCCAGGTCGTGGTGCGCCCTATCAACTATCTGGCCATGTCCTACGACCACCGCATCATCGACGGCCGCGAGGCCGTGCTGGGTCTGGTGGCGATGAAGGACGCGCTGGAAGATCCGTCGCGGCTGCTCTTCGATATTTAAGCGTTGCGGGCCGGACCCTGAGATCCATGCGTCGCATGGCCAAAAGCTCCGACCCCGACTGTCCAGGTAACCAGGAGATCACGCATGTCCATTGCCGAAGAAATTCACTGTCTTGACGAACTCCGCGCCCGTGGCGTGCTCAGCGAGGCGGAGTTTCAGCAGGCCAAGGCCCGCTTGCTCAGCGGCGAGGCTTCGGTCGGTGGTGGTGGTGCGCCTGCAGTCGAGGCGCTGAACCGCTTTCGGCGCAGCCGCAGCGACAGCTGGATCGGCGGCGTCTGCGGCGGCCTGGCCCTGATCACCGGGCTCGAATCCTGGATCTGGCGGCTGATCTTTGCCGTGATGTTCCTGTTCGGCGGCGCCGGTGCCTTGCTCTATATCCTGCTGTGGGTGTTCGTGCCTTCGGATTGAGTTCCGGCAACGCCTGACCCCAGCAACCAACCAGACTTCATCCCATCATGTCCAAGCAATTCGACGTTCTCGTCATCGGTGGCGGCCCCGGCGGCTATATCGCCGCCATCCGCGCGGCCCAGCTCGGTTTCAACACCGCCTGCATCGACGAATGGAAGAACGCCGCTGGCGGCCCGGCCCCGGGCGGCACCTGCACCAATGTCGGCTGCATTCCGTCCAAGGCGCTGCTGCAGTCGTCCGAACATTTCGAGCATGCCGGCCATCACTTTGCCGATCATGGCATCGGTCTGTCGAACCTGAGCATTGACGTTGCCAAGATGCTGGCCCGCAAGGATCAGGTCGTGAAGCAGAACAACGACGGCATCCTCTACCTGTTCAAGAAGAACAAGGTCAGCTTCTTCCACGGCCGTGGCAGCTTTGCGGCGGCCAAGGATGGCTTGTACGAGGTCACGGTCGGTGACGAAAGCCTGCTGGCCAAGCACGTGATCCTGGCCACCGGCTCGAACCCGCGTGCCTTGCCCGGCGCCGCTTTCGACGAAGAGAACATCCTGTCCAACGACGGTGCGCTGCGCATCGGCGGCGTGCCCAAGAAGCTGGGCGTGATCGGCTCCGGCGTGATCGGCCTGGAAATGGGTTCGGTCTGGCGCCGCCTGGGCGCCGAAGTCACGGTGCTTGAGGCCATGCCGGCTTTTCTGAGCGCCGTCGATGAGGGCGTGGCCAAGGAAGCGGCCAAGCTGTTCAAGAAGCAGGGTCTGAAGATCGAACTGAGCGTGAAGATATCCGAGGTCAAGTCGGACAACGGTGGAGTGACGGTGTCCTATGCCGACGCCAAGGGCGCAGCGCAGACCTTGGCCGTGGACAAGCTGATCGTATCGATCGGCCGTGTTGCCAACACCATCGGTCTGAACGGCGAGGCCGTCGGCCTGAAGCTCGACGAGCGCGGCGCCATCGTTGTCGATGACGAGTGCAAGACCAACCTGCCCAATGTATGGGCGGTCGGTGACGTGGTCCGCGGCCCGATGCTGGCGCACAAGGCCGAGGAAGAGGGCGTGGCCGTGGCCGAGCGCATTGCCGGCCAGCACGGCCATGTCAACTTCAACACCATTCCCTGGGTGATCTACACCAGCCCCGAGATTGCCTGGGTTGGCAAGACCGAGCAGCAGCTGAAGGCCGAGGGCGTGGCCTACAAGGCCGGCCAGTTCCCCTTCATGGCCAATGGCCGTGCCCGTGCGCTGGGCGACACCAACGGCTTCGTCAAGATGCTGGCCGACGCCAAGACCGACGAGATCCTGGGCGTGCACATCATCGGCCCTTACGCGTCCGAGCTGATTGCCGAGGCGGTGGTGGCGATGGAGTTCAAGGCCAGCGCCGAGGACATTGCCCGCATCTGCCATGCGCACCCGTCCTTGAGCGAGTCGACCAAGGAAGCCGCGCTGGCGGTTGACAAGCGCACCCTGAACTTCTGATGGGTTGAGTAGCCCGGATGAAGGCGCACAGCGCCGGAGTCCGGGGCTTGTATCCGCGGCGATCCCCGGATTCCGCTGCGCTTCATCCGGGCTACGAGCTGCTCCTGCATGACCTCAGTTACCGATCTCTACCAGCAACTCCTCGTCGAACGCGGCTACAAGTCCGACCCCGCGCAGCTGAACGCCGTGGCGGCCTTGCAGCGCTGTCAGGACGAATGGGCCGACTACAAGGCCCGGCGCAGCAATGCCATCACCAAGCTGCTGATGCGCCCGCCGATACCGCGCGGCGTCTACATGTACGGCGGGGTGGGGCGGGGCAAGAGCTTTCTGATGGATTGCTTCTTCAATGCCGTGCCCTTGACGCGCAAGACCCGGCTGCACTTCCATGAGTTCATGCGCGAGGTGCATCGCGAGTTGCAGGAGCTGAAGGGCACGGCCGATCCGCTGGACGAGTTGGGCCGACGCATCGCGCGGCGCTACCGGCTGATCTGCTTCGACGAATTCCATGTCGCTGACGTCACCGACGCGATGATCCTGCACCGGCTGCTGGATGCGCTGTTCGCGAATCGCGTCAGCATCGTCACCACCTCGAACTTCAAGCCCGATGACCTCTACCCCAACGGCCTGCACCGCGACCGCATCCTGCCCGCCATCGAGCTGTTGAAAGGCAAGCTGGAGGTCATCAATGTCGATGCCGGTGTGGACTACCGCCAGCGTACGCTGGAGCACCTGCAGCTCTATCACAGCCCGCTGAGTGAGCAGGCCGAGGCGGCGCTGGCCCTGGCCTTCGACGAGCTGGCCGAGGCCAAGGATGAGGACCCGGTGCTGCACATCGAGCACCGTGCACTGCGCTCACTTCGCCGTGCCGGCGGCGTGGTCTGGTTCGATTTCAAGACGCTGTGCGGCGGGCCGCGCTCGCAGAATGACTATCTGGAACTGGCCACGCAATTTCACACGGTGATACTGTCGGGCGTGCCGGAAATGTCGCCGCGCCTGGCCAGCGAGGCGCGTCGCTTCACGTGGCTGGTCGATGTGCTGTACGACCGTCGCGTCAAGCTGATACTGTCGGCTGAGGTGGCGGCTGAGCAGCTCTACACCGAGGGGCCGTTGGCGCATGAATTTCCGCGCACCGTCTCGAGGCTGCAGGAGATGCAGTCGGCCGAATACCTGGCGCTGGAGCGCCGCGACGTGGATACTTCGCTGACATGAAAACTTCGCTCCTGATGCTGTTGGCCCTGGTCAGCTTGCAAGTGCAGGCGTCCACCGAGCGCGAGCAGCTGCGCGCGCAGCGCCTGCAGATCGAGGCCTCGTTCACGGCCGCGATGCGCGAATGCTCGGCCAAGTTCCAGATCACCGATTGCGAGCTGGCGGCCAAGGCCCAGCGCCGTACGGCGCTG
>Ga0187842_1000345_pt1 | contig 23961 bp, 20 predicted proteins | sample SpaLakP09_SKY_41_FD_134514 | JGI IMG/M metagenome (GOLD analysis project Ga0187842, IMG submission 134514) | Oligotrophic lake water microbial communities from Sparkling Lake, Wisconsin, USA - SP09_SKY_41 | ecosystem: Environmental > Aquatic > Freshwater > Lake | place: USA: Sparkling Lake... | reverse complement strand
GCCGGTGCCCTGATCACCGAGGGCAAGGAGATCCCCGACAACAGCATGGTCGTGGGGGCCCCGGGCAAGGTGGTGCGCGAGATCGGCGAGCAGCATGCCCTGATCCTGCAGGCTTCGGCGCTGCACTATGTGGAGAACTGGAAGCGGTATGCCCGAGAGATGGTCGAGCTCCGCCCGAACTGACCGGCGGGCCCGGCAGTTTCGCCGGTGCCTGACGGGCACTCTTGTGCCGAATGAAAAGCCGCGCCACTCTCTGTCTTAACAACGATAACATTCAGGGAGGGCGTCGGGGCCATGGCCAGTGAACGCTTCGATTACATCGTCATCGGGGCCGGTTCGGCCGGCTGCGTGCTTGCGGCCCGTCTGACGGAAGACCCCAATATCAAGGTCCTGCTGCTGGAGGCCGGCGGCAAGAACACCTCGATCCTCGTCAAGATGCCCGCCGGCGTTGGCGAACTGATCAAGGCCAAGGGCGAGCAGAACTGGGGCTTCTGGACCGAGGCCGAGCCGCACCTGGATGATCGCAAGCTCTGGTGGCCGCGCGGCAAGGGGCTGGGCGGCAGCTCGGCGATCAACGGGATGGTCTATATCCGCGGCCATGCGCGCGACTATGACCAGTGGCGCCAGATGGGCCTGTCCGGCTGGTCCTATTCGGAAGTCCTGCCCTATTTCAAGCGCTCGGAAACCCACCATGCCGGCGGTGACGCCTATCATGGCGGCGCGGGCCCGCTGCATGTGTCGAAGGGCGAGTCGCCCAGCCCGTTCTATCCGGCCCTGATCGAGGCCGGCCGTCAGGCGGGTTACAAGACCACCCGGGACTTCAACGGCTACCAGCAGGAAGGCTTTGGCCCCTACGACCTGACGATCCGCGACGGCAAGCGCTGGAGCGCGGCGGCGGCCTATCTGACCGAAGCCCTGTCGCGTCCGAACCTGACCTGCGTGACCGAGGCCCGCACCACCAGGATCCTGATCGAAAAGGGCCGGGCGATCGGCGTCGAATATGTGGTCGGCAAGGGCGGAGCCAAGGCCGTGGCCCATGCCGATGCCGAGGTCCTGCTCTGCGCCGGAGCGGTGCAGTCGCCGCAGATCCTGCAACTGGCGGGGATCGGTGATCCAGACCTGCTGCGCCAGCACGGCATCGACGTCGTCCACGAGTCGAAGGGCGTCGGCGCCAACCTCCAGGATCACCTGGATGTCTGCGCCTCATGGACGGCCAAGAACCTGACCACGGCCTATTCGGCCAACAAGGGGCTGAAGAAACTGGCCACCGGCCTGTCCTACATGCTGCTGGGCCAGGGGCTGGGGCGTCAGCAGTTCCTGGAAAGTGGAGCCTTCATCAAGTCGCGGCCCGATCTCGACCGCCCCGACCTGCAGATCCACGGCGTGCTGGCCATCATGCAGGATCACGGCAAGGTCGTGGTCGAGAAGGACGGCTTCACGCTGCACGTCTGCCAGCTGCGCCCCGAAAGCCGGGGCAAGGTCGGGCTGCGCTCGGCCGATCCGTTCGATGATCCCACCATCCTGGGCAACTATCTGGCCACCGACGAGGATCGCCGCGCCCTGCGCGAAGGCGTCCGCATGGCCCGCGAAGTCGTGGCCCAGGCCGCGCTCGATCCCTATCGCGACGCCGAATACGCCCCCGGGGCCGATGTGCGCAGCGATGCGGACCTCGACGCCTGGATCCGCGCCAAGTCGGAGACCATCTATCACCCGGTCGGCACCTGCCGGATGGGCACGGCCGGCGATCCCATGGCGGTGGTCGACGACCAGCTGCGGGTCCAGGGCCTTGCCGGCCTGCGGGTCATCGATGCCTCGGTGATGCCGACCCTGGTGGGCGGCAATACCAATGCGCCGACCATCATGATCGCCGAGCGCGCCAGTGACCTGATCCGCGGCAAGACCACGCTGGCGCCGATGGATGTGCCGGTCTTCGAAGACGGTCGCGCCGTCGCGGCCTGATCCAGTTGCAAGCCGGGGGCCTCGTGCGGGGCCCCCGGGTCGATCCCGGGAGTTATCGATGCAGCATCGTCCGCTCGGCCGATCCGGCCTGTCCACCGCGCCCCTGATTTTCGGAGGCAATGTCTTCGGCTGGACAGCGGATGAGGCGACCTCGCATCGTCTGCTCGACGCCTTTGTCGACGGCGGCTTCAACGCCATCGACACGGCGGATGTCTATTCTGCCTGGGTGCCGGGCCACACCGGCGGCGAGTCTGAAAGCGTCATCGGTCGCTGGCTGAAGGCGCGGGGCCGTCGCGACGATGTGCTGATCCTGACCAAGGTCGCCATGTGGCCCGCGCGGCCGGGCCTTTCGGCCGCCAATATCGAGACGGCGGTCGAGGAGTCGCTCCGGCGGCTGCAGACCGACCATATCGACCTCTACCAGTCGCACCGCGACGATGCCGACACGCCGGTTGAAGAGACGCTCGAGGCCTATGGCCGGCTGGTCAGGGCCGGCAAGGTACGGGCGATCGGGGCCTCGAATTTCACGCCGGAGCGCCTGGCGCAGTCCCTCGGCGCGTCGTCGGCGGCCGGCCTGCCGCGCTACGAGACCATCCAGCCGAAGTTCAACCTGTATGACCGGGTCGAGGTCGAGGGGGCCCTGGACCGGCTGACCGAGGCCGAGGGCCTCGGCATCATTCCCTTCTACGGCCTCGCCTCTGGGTTCCTGACCGGCAAGTATCGCACCGCCGCCGATGTGGACGGGCGGGCGCGGGGCGCGACCATCAAGCGCGACTATCTCAATGCCAAGGGGCTCAAGGTCCTGGCGGCCCTCGACGCCGCCGCCGCCGCGACCGGAGCCAGCCCGGCCCAATTGGCCCTGGCCTGGATCATGGCCCATCCGGCGATCACCGCGCCGATCGCCAGTGCGACCTCGGTCGAGCAGCTGGAGGAACTGATGCAGGCCGCACGACTGGTCCTGCCGGCGCAGATCCTCGTCGACCTGGATGCTGCCGGTCGGGACTGAGGCTTATGGACGAGGCGCTGATCGAGGAGACGTTCGCGCTTGCGGCCGAGCTTTGCGAGGATCTGACCCCGCTGGTCTATGCGCGCCTGTTTGCCCGGCATCCGGACATGGAGGCGCTGTTCTGCATGGACCCTGACCAGCAGGTGCGGGGCGAAATGCTGTCCCAGGTGATCCGCGCCATGCTGGATTTCGTCGGCAACCGCCAGTACGGGGCGAACCTGATCCTGAGCGAGTCGATGAACCACGAGGGCTATGGTGTGTCGCCCGCCGTGTTCGGAACCTTCTTCGGCGTCGTCGCCGAGACCCTGCGTGACGTGCTGGGCCAGGCCTGGACCCCCGGGATCGCCGGGGCATGGCGTGAGTTGCTTGAGGCCCTTGAGGGCTGTGTGGTCGATCCGACCCGGAGCTAGGCGATCCGTCGCCCGTGCAGGGTGGCAAGCCGCAGCTGCGGGCCTTCCTGGTTTGCGATGCCGAGCGGCTGGATCGAGCGGACGCCCAGTTCGTGGGCCGGTCGCCCCATGAGGCGCTGGATCATGGCGATGGGCTGGTAGAGGCCGATGAACCGGTCGGTCTCGCCGGTGGCGCCGCGCAGCGGGGCAAACAGCACTTCCATGCCGACCGAGGGCACACCCAGGGCCCGGATGTCAGCCGTGATGACGACGGGCTGACCGCGGCGGCGAGCGATCTCGAGTGCCGACTTCACCTCGAGGCGATGCGACAGGGCCCAGAGGCTCAGCATGTCCTCGCCACGCAGGCCGCGAGCATGCAGGTCGGTGAGGAATCCCCCGGCCAGCCGGAAGGGCATGTGGCCCGCACGTTCGCGGCCGACCATGAAGACCTGGGGCAGGAGGTCGGTGAAATCGCCCGGATTGACGTCCATGCGCGCGGGGGCGACGGCGTCGCCTTTGCGATCACGCCAATAGTCTATCAACCGTTCCGTGCTTGGATGGAACATCGTCGTCCCCTGGCGGGCCCATTCACGGCTGTTTTCGGCCGCACGGACCTTGCTGGGAGATCTGGACCACACCGGTTTTTGTCCCGTTTTGACCCAGGTCGGACGGAATGAGCGGCGCGGTCCGTTTCTTGCTGGCCAGACAGCCGGACGACGTCGTGTGAAGGGGAGACGCCATGAAGGCGCCGAAACGATCGATGCGTGGCCTGGTGTCGGGGCTCGGAGCCCTGATGGGAAGCCTGTTGCTGGGCGGGGCAGCCTATGCCCAGTGCAACAACGGCTGCGCGCCACCGCCGCCGCCTTCGAACTGTTGCGCGCCGCCGCCGGCTCCGCCGCGGCCTCCGACCCCGCCCAGCACCCCCTGCTGCACGCCGGGCCACAACGTCAATATTCCGGGCGTCAACGTCAATGTCGGCGCGACCGTGATCGTCAACGCCAATGCCAATGCTTCCGCCAGTTCGACCTCCGGAGCCTATTCCAGAGCCGGGGCCGGCGGCTATTCGGGTTCAACCGTCTATTACGGCGGCGGCGGCCATGGCGGCTACTATTCCGGTCCGATGTCGACCGGCTATATCCAGGGGCTGAACGTCGAAGGCGGCGAAGCCCGCCGGCGCGCCAGCTATGAGGCCACGCGCACCCGGATCAGCCGGGTCATCGTCCGGGCAGTCTGCCTGGATGATCGCGACGTGCCGCATCCAGCCTCGCAGGTGACTCCGGATCGCGAGATCGACCAGGCCTATGACGGCGAGCTCTATCGCTGCATTGCCGGCTCACGGATGCAGTATGTGATCGGCGACTACAGCGGCACCATGGACATCAGCACCGCGCGCGGTGGCCAGACCTTTGTCTGCGGCAAGAACGAGGCGCTCTACTATACGCCGGGCCAGTCCACGGGCACCCAGGCCGGCGCGGCCGGTCAGCTCAGCTGCCGTCCCCAGCGTCCGGCGCGCGACTGCAATGAACGCTCGTTGCTGCGCCGGTTCGGGGCCGGTGTGAAGATCCTGACCCTGCTGACGACCGAACGCTACACCGCCTATCGTGACGAGACGGTCCGTGAGGTCGGCGGGTCGTCGATGAGCTTCAGCCTCGACGGCGGGGTCGGCGGCGTCGTCTACTAGACCCCGGCACACCCCCAAAAGATCAGGCCCTCCCGCCGCACCGGTGGGAGGGCCTTTTTGTGCCTACTTGCCGGCCGGCTTGGCCAGGACCGTCCAGGACTTGTCTTCGCCGAGGAAGGTCCGGGCGGCTTTCTGGACATCGGCCGGGGTGACCCGCTCGAGGCCCGAAACGACCGACCGGGTCGAGTCCAGCAGGCGTGGATCGGCCTGGGCGCCCGACAGGACGCCGAGCCAGTATTCATTGGTCACCCGGGCCTTTTCGATCTGGTCCAGACGGGGCTTCTTGGCCCGGTTCAGTTCGTCGGCCGTCACCGGCTTGTCGCGCAGGTCGGCGGCGATCTGGCGGATCGAGGCGATCACACCGTCCAGCTTCTCGGGCGGCACCTCGACACTGACCGACAGATAGCCCCAGTCATCGAACACCACACTGTGGGTCGCCGAAGCCGAGGGCGAATAGGTGGCCCCCTGTTTCTCGCGCAGTTCGTCGGTCAGGCGCAGTTGCATCACCTGGGCCAGGACCGAAACGTCGCGAGCCCGCTGGAGATCCGAGAACAGGTCATCGGTCCGCCAGGCCATGAACAGCTGGGCCTGGTCGGCGCGGCCCTTGTGAGGGATCACCACCGGCGTCTTGGACGGGGCCGGGAAGGCGACCTTCCGGGCGGCCGCAGGTTCAGCCACAGGCTGCCGGGTCGGCAGGGCCCCGAAGGTCTCGGCCACGGCCGCAATGGCCTTGTCGACCGTCACGTCCCCGACGATCACCACCTCGATCTGGCCGGTGGCCAGCGGATTGGCAACCGCGCCCTTCAGGGTGTCGAGCGAGGCTGCTGCGATCTCCTCGCGGGAGGGGAAGGTCCAGCGCCGGTCGCCGCCGTGCATCAGGCCGTTCAGGTCCCGGCCGATGACGCCACCGCTGGTGGTTTCCAGCTGGTCGTGGATGGTGCCGTAGAAGGTCTTGATCCGCGAGAAGGCTTCGGGACGCCAGCCGGGCTCGGCCGTAAAGGCGGCGAGCACCTGCAGTTCGGTGCCGATGTCATCGCGGCGCGTGCGGCCTGACAGCGTAAAGGCGTCGTCCTCGACCCCGAGGCTGGCGTTCCAGATCTTGCCGTTCAGCACCCGCTCCATGTCCTGGGCGCTGATCTGCTTCAGTCCGCCCTCGATGAAGGACGAGCCCGACCAGACCGGACTTTGGGTGGTGGTCGGCAGATCCAGAAGGCCGTGACCGATCCGGGCCTTGATCAGGATCTGGTCGTCTCGGAACTTGGTCGGTTTGACCGTGAGGCGCACGCCGTTCTCGAACCGGACGAACACGGTGTCGAGGTCGGGGACGTCCTTTTGCTCGGCCACCTTGCCGATGGTGCCGAAGCTGGCATAGGGCCAGAGCGTCGTGGCCGGCGCGGCGGGCGCGGTGACGGCGATCTTTCGCGACTCGGCCAGGGCTCCCTGAACCGCCGCTTCACCGCCCTCGATATTGGTCGGCGTCGGGATCAGGACCAGAGGGCCCGAACCGGTGAAGGTGGCTTTCACGGCGGCGGAGACGCGCTCGGCCGTCAGGCCCTTCACCGTCTCGTCGAAGGCCGCCAGGTTCTGGCTGGGGCTGGTTACGGTCTCGCCGCTGCCGAGCGTGCCGACAATGGCCCCGGCCAGGGCCGTCGTTCGCTGGGTGGCTTCACCCGAGACGGCCGCGACCAGCGAGGCGCGCAGGGCGGCGATCTCGCGGTCCAGTTCGTCCTGGCGCACGCCGAACTGCACGATCCGGCGTTGCTCCTGTTCGAGCGCGGACAGGGCCTCTTTCCAGCGGCCCGGCTGGGCCGTCGCCCCGAGGGTGGTCAGGCGCAGGGCACCGTACTGGTCACCGCTATAGCCGAAGCCCGACAGGAAGGGGGGATCGCCCGCGCGGCTCAGGGCCTGCAGACGACGGTTCAGCACGGCAAATCCAAGGTTCTGCAGGGTGTCCTGCTCGTCCGTGGCCCGCGTCTCGATCCGCTTGTCCGGGAGGCCGGCCCACGACATCTGGACCGAAAGGGCCGCGCCGGGCTCGACGATCAATCGGACGCTCTCGCCCCGCCTGGCCACCTTGCCGACATCGGGATCAGCGCCGGCCGGGCCCTTGGCGGTCCAGTCGCCGAACCAGGCCTTGATGCGGGCTTCCATGGCGTCGAGATCGAAATCGCCGACGGCGACGATCACCGCCCGTTCGGGACGGTAATAGGCCTGGTAGTAGTCGCGGATACGCTGGGCCGGTGCGGTCTTGAGAACCTCGGTCTTGCCGATGGGAATGCGTTTCGGTGGCAGCTGGCCTTCCATCTGGAAGTCCATGCCCTTGATCGCGACGCGATAGCCGGGCGTGTCGCGGGCCCGTTCTTCCGACAGGACGACGCCGCGCTCGCGGTCCACCGATTCCGGCGCGATCGTCAGTTCCCCGGCCGCCTCCCGCAGCAGCATCATCGCGGTGTTGACGGTTTCGTCGTCGGTCTTGGGCAGGTCCAGCTGGTAGACGGTCTCGTCGAGGCCGGTCGAGGCGTTGGTGTCGGCCCCGAAAGCCAGGCCATGGCGCTCGAGAATCTTGATCATCTCGCCTTCAGGCACATTCTTGCTGCCGTTGAAGGCCATGTGCTCGAGGAAATGCGCCAGACCCTGCTGGTCGTCGGCCTCCATCATCGAACCCGTATCGAACCACAGGCGCAGGGCGGCCTGGCCTGGCGGCGTGGCGTTCTTGCGCAGCGCATAGCGCATGCCGTTGGGCAGGACGCCGAAGCGCACGGCCGGGTCGGGCTTGAGGTCGGAGAGTTCGTGCGCCCACTGGCCGGTCTTGATCTGGGCCAGGGTCGGTCCGGTCGGTTGCGGCGCAGCGGCCACGACCTTTGGGCCTCCACCCAGCTTCGGCAGGCTTGGAAGGGACGAGCAGGCGGCGAGGGACAGGCCGGCAGCGGCGAGCAGCGTCAGGCGCGAGGCGCGAATCATAAACGACCCAGGGTTTGGTGAACTTTTTTCTCAGCTCACCTTGGCCGGGGCAGAAGGCGCAAGCAAGGCATTGGAGGCCTTGCCTGTGCCCACATCAGGCGGCGGCGACGTCGCCGGTCTGGCGGCGCAGACGCCAGAAGCGGATGGTCCGCATGGCCGCTTCGCGGGACAGGGCAGTGTAGAGCTCGCCATAGGCCTTGGCCTTGCCCATCACGTCGTCGGCAGGGTCGAGGATCAGGAGCGCGAAGGTCAGGAACAGCGCGCGGTCGAAGGCGGCCGCACGGCAGACGATGGCCAGGGCATCCAGTTCCCGCCGCTCAAGGATCTTTCGCGCGGTGTGGAAGTCGATCTCGGCCAGGTCGGAGAGGGCGACCAGGAACAGGGTCTGCTTCTTGCCGCGCAGCATCCCGGCCAGCGCCTGGGGCGAGATGCCGTTGCGGGCCTTCAGGGCGCGGAATTCGGCCTCGGCCGCAGCGTGGTCGGCCGGCAAGGCCCCGTCCAGGGCCGCGACACGCTTGCGGCCGGCGCTGAGGGCGGCCTCGAGCGTCGCGGGGTCCATGTCCGCATTCTTGGCCATGATCCGGTAGCGCAGCTTGGACTCGACCATGAAATACATTTCGTTCAGCAGGTCGACCGGCAGGCTGTGGCGGTCGATCACGGCTTCATGCAGGGCGGGGTTGGCGGCCGCCCGGTCGACCACGGCCTCGTGCGCCGCGCGCGACAGCACCGCGCCCTCGTTGCGCAGCAGCACGCCGACCGTGTCGTCGTCGCCGCGCTGGATCACCACGTCCGAGACGGAACTGGGTACGCTGGCCCGTTGCGAGATGGCGCGCAGGTGATCCTGACCCTGGGTCCGGGCCACATGCAGCAGGTCGTCTTCCGACAGGGCCGATGACCGTTCGAGGATCGGCCGGGCGACGGCGATGCTCTCGACAGCGAGAACCCGGCTCAAGCCTCGCGGCGGTGTGGCGGCCTGGCTCATGCGCTGGGCCAGCTCGACCTTGACCGCTTCTTCCATTTCGCCGGCCAGCTGCGACATCACATCGTCAAACAGGCCCATTTCGACCTGGTTGTGCGCGTCGCCGGTGAAGAACAGGTCCGTGACGCCACGCAGCAGTTCGCGGCGCTTCTCGCTGGACGGCTCATCCGCCAGGGCAATCAGATCATGCAGACGGGATTTCATCGGAGCGAAAGGTCCTTGCCGGCATCGCGTTCGGCCTCGTTCCCTGCAGGGCCGCCGGCCAGCCACTCTGCCGAGCCGTGCCGCGGGGGCTCGCCCCGGGCTGCAGGCTGTGGGTCGGAGGGCGCGATGAACACCATGCCGTTCGGCTTGAGCGGCGGCAGGGCGTCAGGTTGCAGGCCGTACTGGCGGCCCACGGAATAAGTACGCGACAGGCTCGGACCCAGGGCGTCTGAAGACGGTGGAGCCATGGCCACCTGGGACGGCGAACCGGCCGGGCGCGGCGCTGCCGCATGCGCCGGCGCGTAGAGGCTCGTCGGCAGGGGGGCGGCCGGTGCAGCTTGCGGTGCCGGCTGGGCCGGAAGGGCTCCGAGCTTGCGCCATGGCGCTGATGGCTCTGGGGCTACGGGCGAAGGCGGGGCGAAGACCGGGGGCTGTGCAACGGGCGGCGGCGCGGCGTCCTGCGCCTTGCCCGACCAGGCCAGCATCGGGCCATTATAGGCTGCGGCACCATCCGAAGCGGTCGCCTGCCGGTCCGACCGGGGGCCGTAGCGGCTTTCGCGCACGTCGCGGGCCTGCGCGGCCGAAGCGACGCAAGCCAGAGCAACGATGACAACGGCAGGACGCATGCTAGCAGGGCCCATCTGAATCCTAGACTCAACCCCTAGTCCAATCGGCTTAACCTCGACCTAACGTCCCCGCCACCAGGCCAGTAATCGGCGCTCGTCGACCTCCATGAGGGCATGGAGTCCGACGCCCAGCAGGGCCAGGGTCAGCAGGGCCGCGAAGACCCTGGCGGTCTGCAGGCGGTTGTAGGCTTCCAGAATGCGCCATGCGAGGCCCTGGGCCCCGCCGGATCCGGCGACGAACTCCGCCACGACTGCACCGATCACGGCCAGTCCGGTTGCCACCTTGTGTCCTTCGAGCAGCGACGGAATGGCCGAGGGCAGGCGCAGCCGCCACAGCCGCTGGGACGGGCTGGCCCCGTAGAGATCAAACAGCCGGCCGAGGTCGGGATCGACAGCCTTCAGCCCCGTCAGTGCGCCTGAGAAGATCGGGAAGAAGGCCACGACGGCCGCAAGGCCGACGACGGCGCGCTCGGGATGATCGATCCCGGCCCAGATCGTCACCAGCGGCGCAATCGCGACGAGGGGCGTGACCTGCAGGGTCACGGCAATCGGCCGGACGGCATCCTCGATCAACGGGCTGAAGCTGACGGCCAGGGCCAGGGTACAGGCCAGGACACTGGCGATCACCAGGGCCAGAAGCGCGGTCGACAGTGTCCCCCAGGCCGAGGCCAGCAAAAGGCTCCATCCGTCGCACAGGGCCGTCCAGATCGCGCTCGGCGGGGGCAGCAGGTAGGGCGCGATGCCAAGCCGGGCACAGGCGACTTCCCAGATGATCAGAAGGACGCCGATGAGGATCAGCGGCGACAGGATCGGCGACAGGGACTTCATGCCGCGCGCGTCCCGGCCCGGGCAAGGAGGCCTGATACGGTTTCCGCCGCCTGACGGAAGGCTTCGGTGGTTCTGAAGCCGGGTGGTCGCACCAGGGGCGCATCGATAATGACCTCGCCGGCGATCAGGCCCGGTCCCGGGGTCATGACCACCACGCGCGCCGCCATGTAGACGGCTTCCTCGACATTGTGTGTCACGAAGACGACGGCCGGGGTGAGGTCTGCCGCCAGCGCCAGGACGTCATCGGCCAGGACCCGTCGCGTAATCTCGTCGAGCGCTGCGAAGGGCTCGTCCAGCAGCAGCAGGCGCGGCCGGGTGACCAGAGCTCGGGCCAGGGAGACGCGCATGGCCATGCCGCCCGAAAGCTGGGCGGGGCGGGCGTTCAGGGCGTCGCCCAGGCCGACCCGGGTCAGGGCGTCAGCGGCGGCGATGTGGGCTTCGGGGCGCTTTTCGCCAGCCAGGTCCAGGGGGAGGGCGACATTGTCGAGGGCGCTGAGCCACGGGGCCAGGGTGGCGGCCTGGAAGACCACGGCGGTTTCACCCTTGCCGGTCGCGCGGGTCACTTCGCCCCGGCTGGGTTGCTCCAGCCCGGCCAGCAGGCGCAGGGCGGTCGACTTGCCGCAGCCCGATGGGCCGACCAGCGCCACGATCTCTCCGGCCCTGAGGGTCAGGTCGACCGGTCCGAGGGCACGGCCCCGCCGGGGGTAGTCGACCTCGACCGCCGAAAGCGCCGCGATCGTCTGACTCATTGCGGCTTCGGTGAAAACTGCAGGGTGTATGCGCGCCTGTAGTCGAGATCCTTGGGATAGACCCCCTGCTCGGAGGCGACCTTGAAGAACTCGGCCCAGCGGGCGTCGGTCATGGCACCGATGCCGTCCTGGCCGACGATGCCGTAGGTCCGCATCTTGTCGCGGGCCTGATCCAGCACATCCTGGGTCATCTCCGGATTGTCTTTCAGGATCGCCGCATCGCCCGGCTTGGCGTCGCCATACAGATAGGATTTCCAGCCGGCGGCCGTGGCCTCGACGAAGGCCTGAACGGCGGCCGGATTGCGTGCAATGAGGCTGTCAGGCACCAGGGCCATCGAGGCGTAGGAGGGATAGCCGTTGTCGGCCAGCAGGAAGACGGCCGGCTTGAGCTTGCCTTCCTTCTCGATGAGGTAGGGCTCGCTGGTCACATAGCCCTGCTGGATCACCCGCTTGTCGGCGAGGAAGGGTGCAGCGCTGTAGTTGTACTTGCGGACCTGATCATCGGTCAGGCCGTACTTGGCCTTGAGCCAGACCCAGAAGGCCGTGATCGAGGCATCCGACAGCAGGATCGGATGGCCCTTCATGTCGGCGATCGATGCGATCCCCTGGTCCGGATGGGCGATCAGGACCTGCGGGTCCTTCTGCATGTAGGCGGCGACCGCCTTCACGGGCGCTTTTTCCTTGGCCAGGTTCATGACGACGAAGCTGTTGGAGCCGACCCCGACATCCACGGCCCCGGTCGCCAGAAGCTGGGGCACGTTTACCGCCGGCCCCCCCTGGATCAGGGTCACGTCCAGGCCCCGCTTGGCATATTCGCCGGTGGCCAGCGCCTGGTAATAGCCGCCCAACTCGGCCTCGGCCCGCCAGTCGGTCGCCAGCTTCATGGCCGTCCGGCCAGCGGCTTCGGGGGCGGTCTTCTCTGCCGGAGAACAGGCGGCAACCACAGCGCAGAGCGCCAAGACGACCAAGCGACGAACACCCATGAGTCTCTCCCGGACGATACGTGCCAAGGTTTAGGCGCGTACGGGGAGTCTTCCAAGAGAGATCAGCGATCAGGTAAGGCTGTCGGGGGGAGGGGCGTTCAGCCAGCGGTCGACCTTGGCATAGAGCAGCTCGCGCTGGATCGGCTTGGCGATGTGATCGACCATGCCGGCCGCATAGCAGCGCTCGACCTGCTGCGGCAGGGCATCGGCGCTCATGGCAATGATCGGGACGTGCGCCGCAGGAGAGGGCAGGTTGCGGATGGCGCGGGTGGCGGCCAGCCCGTCCATCCTGGGCATGTGAATGTCCATCAGGATGATGTCGTAGCGGCCCTGGCTTGCAGCCTCGACGGCCTGCTGACCGTCCTCGGCGATATCGACCTGGCATCCGGCCAGGGTCAGCAGCGCCACACCGATTTCGCGGTTCATCGGGTGATCATCGACCAGCAGGACCCTGGCCGCGCTGGGCGGGGGCACGGGGCGGGGTTCCGGGACGTTCAGGGGTTCGGCCGGCAGGGCCGTGATTTCGAACCAGAAGCACGAGCCGCGCCCGGGAACACTGTCCACACCGATCCGCCCGCCCATCAACTCGACCAGGGCGCGGCTGATCGCCAGGCCAAGACCCGCGCCGCCATAGGTGCGGCTGGCCGAGCTGTCGACCTGGGAGAACCGCTGGAACAGCAGGGGCAGTTTTTCGGCGGAGATTCCGACGCCGGTATCGATGACTTCAAACCTCAGGCGATCCTCGCCGTCTCCGGCTTCGACCAGCAGGCGCGCATCGACGCGGCCGGCATCCGTGAACTTTACGGCATTGTTCAGGAGGTTCAGCAGCACCTGGCGCAGGCGCACTTCATCCAGGTCGTGGGTAGCATCCAGCGGGTCGATGACCTCGACATTCAGGCTGAGACCCTTGGCCCGGGCTTCCGGGGCCATGATCGCGACCGTGTCTCTTAGCAGTGCGGCGGCAGACGTGGGCTGGGACAGGAGGTCGACCTGCCCGGCCTCGACCCTGGAGAAGTCCAGAATGTCGTTGACTACAGTCAGCAGGGCCCCGCCGGCGGAGTCGATCAGGTTGACCTGCCGGCGAGCGTCCGGTGGCAAATCCTGTCGTGCCGCCAGAAGTTGGGCAAAGCCAAGGACACTGTTGAGGGGCGTCCGGATCTCGTGGCTCATGGTCGCCAGGAACTCGGTCTTGGCTTCGGTGGCGGCCAGGGCCCGGGGCCGCGCCGCGCGCGTCAACTGCTCCCGACGGACCAGGAGTCGTTTGAGCCGCTCCTGCTGGGCGAGGGCCAGGCCGGTGGCGAGGCTCATGGTGAACAGGAGAGCGATAAAGACCTGCACGATCCGGATCGGATTCGCCGTGCCCCATCTCAGACCGATAATGTCGTTGCTGGCCGAGGTGACCAGCGGGATGGCGACGCTGGCCACGATCAGCGAGCTCTCGGCCGCGCCGCGGGCCCCCAGGCGGAAGGCGGCGATCATCGCAAACGGGAAGATCATGAAGGGCGCGAAGAAGCCTCCGGGATAGAAGCAGGTCGCCGTGATCAGGGCGATGGCCGCATACAGCGCCAGGCGCTCGCCGAGGGGGCGGCGGAAATTGCGGCGGTGTTCGGCGTCGAGCAGGATCAGGGACGCGGGCAGCACAATAGCCAAACCCAGCCCGGAGCGGGCAAACCAAGCCCAGAGCAGGACCAGGAACGGCCCCCCATCCATGAAGTAGAGAAAGGTCGCGCAAAGAATGGCGAAGGCCAGGGCGATCGGCGCGCCCATCGCGACCAGAAGGGCCAGCTGCCGCATGGTCCGTACCCGGGGTGTGCCGCCCCAGGCCCTTCGGGTCACGGTCCAGAAGGCATAGGCCAGGCCCGTGTCGAGCCCGGCATAGATCAGGGCCTTGGCCGGCGTATCCCCGACCAGGAGGCCGAACGCCACCTGGGCGCAGAACGTCATAACGGCCAGGCCGATTCCGCGTCGGCGATGCAGGACCATCAGCCCAAAGACCAAGAGGGCGGTCGCGGGCCAGAAGGTGGCGATCCCGAGGGCTGTGCGGGTGAGGATATCGCTGAAGGCGAGGCTGGCCACAATCGCGACAGCCAGCGTCAGCAGCAGTGTCGTCTGCCTTTGCTGTTCGCGCTCTGCCAGTCGTTGCTGCATGCCGGCTCCGTCCCTCGCGACCAATACGCTCAAGCCCTTTCGCGGTTGCTGGCAATCAGGCCGCTGTGGCGCTTTGCCGCAGACGTCTTCGACAGGCCACAGGGACGGCTGGTACCCGCTGATTCTGGGTCGGGCCTGCCCGGCGCTTCATCTTGAGGATGCATGGCATGCTCGGAAATTCAAGTTTCTGCAAAGCTTGGTGGCTCAGGCCGCCAGCGCTGCCTGCGCCAGGCAGCGGTTGATTGCGGCATAGAGAGCCTGACGTTCAATCGGCTTGGCGACATGGTCGACCATGCCGGCCTTCAGGCAGCGTTCGATCTGGTGGGGCATGACGTCGGCGCTTAGGGCGATGATCGGGGTCAGGCCCGTGGGGCCGGGCAGGGCGCGGATGGCGCGACTGGCGGCCAGTCCGTCCATGCGCGGCATGTGAATATCCATCAGGACCACGTCAAAGCGGGTTTCGGTGACCAGTCTGACCGCTTCGTCGCCGTCCTCGGCGGTCACCACGGTGCAGCCGGCCAGTTCCAGCATGGCCTTGCCCAGTTGCCGGTTCATCGGGTGGTCGTCGACCAGAAGGACCCGAGCCGCAGGTGCCTCTTCCGAAACCTCAAGATCCGCCGCCGAGTGCTCCATGACTACGACGGGCAGCCGGACCGAGAAGGTCGAACCCTGGCCCGCAGCGCTCACCAGACTGATGTCACCGCCCATCAGGTTGACCAGGGCCTTGCAGATGGCCAGGCCAAGGCCCGTGCCGCCATAGCTCCGGCGGATGGAACTGTCCGCTTGCTGGAAGCGCTGGAAAAGCAGGGTCTGTTGCTCGGGCGCGATGCCGATACCCGTGTCCGACACGTCGAGGGCCAGCACATCGCCATCCCCGCCATCCTGGATCCGAAGTGAGACCCTGATTGTGCCGCGCTCCGTGAACTTCACCGCATTATTCAGGAGGTTGAGCAGAACCTGCCGCAGCCGGGTCTCGTCCAGCCGATAGGTCTGGTCCCCGTCGTCGGCGTCGACCGAGAGGACCAGCCCCTTGGCCTGTGCAGCCGGTGCAATAATCGACACGGCATCGTTGAGCAGGGCGCGCGGGTGGACAGGGCGGAGGTCGAGTTCGATCCGGCCGGCCTCGATCCGGGAGAAGTCCAGAACGTCATTGACGATCGTGACCAGCGATCCGCCGGCGCTGGCGATCAGATCAAGTTTGCGATGCCCCTCGGGAGAAAGGGTTTCGCTGCGCCCCAGGAGATCGGCAAAGCCGAGGATGCTGTTGAGCGGGGTCCGGATCTCGTGGCTCATCGTGGCCAGAAACTCGGTCTTGGCCAGGCTGGCGGCCTGGGCGCGAACCCGTGCGGCCCGGGCTGTACGCTGGCGGCGCACCAGCAGGCGTTTCATTCTGTGCTGCTTGGCGAGCACCAGGGCGGCGGCCAGGCAGGTGAAGAAGATCGTGATGACGAAGGCCTGGATCATCCGGAAGCGGTCGGGCTCGTTCCAGACCGGATTGATCGTCGTTGGGCCACGCCCCATCATCGTCAGCGGTGCCGCAATGGCACCGACGATCAGCGCGCTCCATGCGGCGCTGCGGGGCCCCAGCTGGAACGCCGCCAGCATGGCGACCGGGAAGATCAGGAACGGCATGGGGTTGGCCGTACTGTTGAAGGCCATGGCCGTGGCGAGACCGACCAGGCCATAGAGCACCATGTTCAGCCACAGGGGTTTGCGGAACGCTGCCTCTGTATCCGGCGTCATCAGAACCAGAGCCGCCGGCAGGGTCACTGCCTGGCCGAGGGCGTTGGCAAAGGCCCAGTCGGCAAAATAGTCCGTGATGCTCTCGTTTTCGGCAAAGGCGCACAGTGCCGACCCGACCGTCGCCATCAGGATGGTGATCGGCAGGGCCAGCACCACGATCTGCAGGGCCTGTTGCAGGCTGCGGATATGGACCGGGCGCTTCAGGACCTGGCGAACCATCAGGGCGATCAGGATCGCCTCGACCGTGTCGCAGGCCGTGTAGATCAGCGCGACCGCGGCAGGGTCTCCGGCCAGGGTGTGCATGACGATGCAACTGATGATGCAGGTGACCAGCATGGCGAGCGGTCGCCAGCCTTCCAGGCGCAGCAGGCCAACCGCGAGCAGGGCATTGCAAGGCCAGAGCGCCGGCATGCCGGTCGGGCCACGGGTCTTGAGGTCGTAGAAGGCCAGGAAGGCGACATAGACAGCAAGGAGCACCGCCAGAACAAGGTTCTGGCGCCGCACATCGCGGATCGCTCCGGCCGCTGTCATCGATCTTCCGCCCCCGGGGTCGTTCCGGCGCACCTTGGCGCGGAAATCACAATATCCGGTTGAGATCGAAGCACGGGGACAGGGGAACCGGCGCTGTGGCATTCCGCCACGGCGGCGCCCGTCCGGATCAGCCAGCCATGGTCTCGCGCTTTTCCTCAAGCGCCAGCCAGTCCTCCTCGGCGGTCGCCAGATCCGCCCGGGCCTTGTCGATCGCCTTCATCACCTTGTCGAAGCCGACCGGATCGCGAGCATAGAAGTTCGGATCCTCCAGCTTCTTCTCGAGATCGGCGATGATCGTCGGACTGGCGGCGATCAGGGCCTCGCACTCCTCGAAACGGCGCTGATCCTTGTAGGACAGCTTGCCGCTCTTGCGGGGCGGCGGGGGCGCGGCCACGACCGCCTTGTGCGAGCCCGTACCGGTGGCGAAGTCGCCGGCCGCGCCGCGTGCGCCCTTGAAGAAGTCTGGGCTCTGGTCGATCAGATCGGTCCAGCCGCCGGGGGTCTCGAGGACGGCGCCATGGCCGTTCATCGCAATGGTTGAGGTCGCGAGTCGGTCGATGAAGTCCAGGTCGTGGCTGACCAGGATCAGCGTCCCCTCGAAGTCGGCCAGCAGTTCCTCGAGCAGGTCGAGGGTGTCCATGTCGAGGTCGTTGGTCGGTTCGTCCAGCACCATCAGATTGGTGGGCGAGGCGAGGGCCCGGGCCAGCAGCAGGCGGTTGCGCTCACCGCCCGACAGGCTGGTGACCGGCTGGCGCAACTGGGCCTCGGTGAACAGGAAGTCCTTGGCATAGGCCGCCACATGCTTGGGCTGGCCGCGCACCAGGATGGAGTCGCCCCCGCCCGGGGTCAGGAAGTCCCACAGGGTCATCTTCTCCGACAGCGCCATGCGGTTCTGGTCGACATAGGAGATCTCGAGATTGGTCCCGAGGGTCACCGTGCCGGCATCGATGGGGATTTCGCCCAGCAACATGCGGACCAGGGTGGTCTTGCCCGCCCCGTTGGGACCGACCAGCGCCACGCGGTCGCCGCGCAGGATGCGGGTCGAGAAGTCCTCGATAATGACGCGGTCGCCGAAGCGCTTGGTCACGCCCTTGGCCTCGACCACCTTCTTTCCCGAGATGGCGGCGGTTTCGACAGCCATATAGATGGCCCCGCGCTTGTCGCCCTGCAGGTCCTTCTTCTGGCTGCGCAGGTCCATCAGGGCCCGACGGCGACCTTCATTGCGGGCCCGGCGGCCCTGGACGCCCCGCGCCAGCCAGGCGTTTTCCTTTTCCAGCTGCTTGTTGAGGCGACGTTCCTCGTCGGCCTCGGCGGCCAGGACCTGTTCGCTCCAGAGCTCGAACTCGGCAAAGCCCTTGTCGAGGCGACGCACCTTGCGATGCTCCAGCCAGAACGTTCGCTGGGTGACCCGATTGAGGAAGGCGCGGTCGTGGCTGACGATCAGCGCGGCGCATTTCGAGGCGGCCAGTTCCTCTTCCAGAGTCTGGATGGCGAAGATGTCCAGGTGGTTGGTCGGCTCGTCCAGCAGCAGCACGTCGGGCTGCTCGGCGAAGGCCCGCGCCAGGGCCGCGCGGCGACGCTCGCCACCCGACAGGCCCTGGGTGCCCTTCTCGGGATCCAGCCCGAAGTCTGCCAGGGTGGCCTGGGCCTCATAGTCCTGGGCCCCGCCGGCCGTGCAGTAGTCGAGCAGGGTCTCGCCGGTGATTTCCGGTTCCTGGCTGACGAAGATGATCCGGGCCCCCGGCTGCACCGAACGTTCGCCGCTGTCCGGCTCGGCACCCTGGGCCGCGAGGATCTTCAGAAGCGTCGACTTTCCCGCGCCGTTGCGCCCGACAAGACAGGCGCGCACCCGGGGCTCGAGCGCCTGGTCGACGCCGTCGAACAGGGGCTTGGCACCGTCGGCCAGTCGTACGTCCTTGAGCGCCAGGACCGGGGCGCGGGGTGGGGAAGCCATAGGTGATCGTTCTCGGGGAGCGTCGGAAAGTCGCGGAGGAGGGCCCTATATCAGGGATGGCGTCGAAGAAACGCCAAAATCCGGCATGGCCCGAGGGCTATGCCGTTTCCATCGCCGAAGGCGCGCCTTGCAGGGCGATCTAGCCTGATCCGGCTCCGGATCAGTGACCGGGTGAGCTCACATAGAAGCTGGCATTGTTGCCGGTCGCCGTGCTGACCCCGACGATAGAGCGGCCGTAGCTGCCTACGGTCACAGTATTGCGGGCGGCAACATCGGCATTGTTGGCCTGGGTGTTGTTGACGCTCATGGTGCCGCTGCACAGCGAGCACGAATAGCCCGTCACCGCATTGCCCATGGCCGTTGCGCTGCTGACGGCGTCATAGCCGCTTTCGCCGCCGAAGCTGGCGATCACCTCGACACCGCCACCGTCATTGGTCTGGACATTGTCCAGCACCAGGGCCTGGCCGTAGTTGCCGGCGAGGGCCGAGTTGCCGACCCCCTGGGCCGTCACCTGGGCCGCACCGAACTGGTAAGAGGTCTCTTCGGCCTGGGCCCGGACATCGGCCGTGTTGTACTGGTGCGCGGCGACGTCCAGCAGCGGGCCCTCATTGCTGGCCGACAGGTTGTTGCCGCTGGCTGTGGCCGCCGTGCTGGTCAGATAGCTGTTGCCATAGGCCGTGAACTTGCTGGCCTGGGTGACGGCGGCCGTATTGGCCTGGTCGGTAATGATCCGTGCCGCCGACTGCTCGCTACCGCCCAGGGTAATGTTGTTGGCGGTCGACACGCCCGAGACGGCCGAGGTGCCGGTGACGTGGCGCACGACGGCCCCGCCGTCGGCCAGCACATTGGCCTGGCTGTTCTGGGTGATCCGCGCGCCGGTGGACCCGTTGACCAGGGTCACGCCCTGGGTGTTGCCGCTGGCCAGGGTGCTGATCGAGACATCAGCGACCTCGGCATCATCGGCTTCCAGCTGTCCGCGCGCCGTGACGGCGGCCAGATTGCGCTGGACCATGAAGGCCGAAAGCGTTCCGCCGACGGCGGCTGCCGTCCCGGCATTGCCCGCTGCCACGGTGGTCATGGCGCTGGCCCCCCCGGCCTTGCCGGTGAGGTTGACCACGCCGTGGGCCAGAACCACGCCGGAATTATCCTGGTTGGAGGTCATGGACGCATCGGCGTCCTGAACCGCCACCATGGCACTGTTGGCCGGGGCGGTGGTCGTGGCCGAGAAGCCTTCGCTGACGGTCTGGACGTTCAGGGTCTGCCCGGCGAAGACATCACCGAGATTGATCTGGTTGTTCAGAACCGGGCTGGTCGTCGTCTGGCTAGTAGCGACCCCGCTCAGTATCGCGCATATCGGGATCGCGGCGAGCGTTCCAGCGAGACGGGTCTTCGCGGGTCTGCGCATTGTTGGTTCCCAGATTGTTATAGGCGGGTACGAACGCGCCGGTGTGGCCCACGGTGGCATCGCCCATGGGGTCGAACTGCATGCAGCCCTGCGGGCCCGGCATGCCGTAGAGATTGGCGCTGAACTCGACGACCGAGCGCTCGATCAGGGCCCGAACCGCCAGCTGGATCGGCTCCAGGGCCCCGCGGCCGCCCGAGATGTCGAAGATGTTGCCATTGAGAAGTCGAACACGCCGACACTCACCTCACGGCCGACGACCTGCTTCTGGTAGGCGACGACGTCGACGACCTCGAGGGTGCGGGTATTCACGAGGCGCAGGTCGAGCGCGATGTTCATCACGAAGACCCGGCGCTTGAAGTTGCCCTTCAGCCCGTCGGTGTCCTTGTCGCCGGCATAGGCGTCCACACCCGCCGAGCGGATGTTGTAGTTCAGCTCGGTGATGCCGCCGACCACATAGAAGTCAGAGCCCGGGACCTGGCCGGCCAGGATGCGGCGGTAGTCGGCGGGGACATCGGCCCCCGGGGCCGGCCGGTCGCTGATCAGCTTGTTGTTGGCGTACTTCAGCTCGAATTCCGAGACCGAGGTATCGAAGCGCTCGACCATCGGCATGCCGGCCTTGGCGAAGGCGGTCATGGCCAGCAGCGACGCCCCCTGGGTGACCTTGCGGCCTGAGCCGTCAGACTCTTCCTTGCCGGTATAGTCCGCGATCCGGCCGATCGCCACGCGCGGGGCGATGATGCGGTTCTGCTTGGCGTACTGGTTCAGGCAGACCAGGGCCGTGGAATAGTCGGTCGGATTGGCTGTAACCGGCGCGGTGCCGATCGGCGTGGCGTAGTTGCCCGCCGTCGAGACCGCCGGCACGCTGGCGCAGGCGGTCAGGCCGCTGCACGCCAGGGCGGCCAGGACGAAGGTGAGGCGCTTACTTCCCATTGGAGACCCCGCCGTTGACCGTCGAGCCTGCGGTGACGTTGCCGGTGTTCACCTGGTTCGAATTGACGATCACGGTGTTGTTGTTGCCCTGGGTGATGACGGTCAGGTTGTTGCCGATGGCCGTGGCACCGCTGTAGCCGCCCAGGCTTCCGACCCCGGAATAGGAGTCGAGCGAGCCGGAGGAATGGCTGGAGGAATAGACGCTCTGGTCGGCCCCGGTCAGCATGACGCCGTCGACGATGATGCGATTACCGTAGGCGTCACGGGTGGAGTACTCGACGACCCGGTTTTCCTGACCGGCGATACGGCCATAACCGGCGTTGAAGCCGGCGGAATTGGTGGTCATGGTCTGGGCGGCCGCAGTCCCGGCCAGGCCCAGAAGGGCGATGCCCAGGCCGGTGCCGAGACCGAGTCTGTTTTTCCAATGCCAGGCCATGGGAGCCTCCGCGACTAAGGACGCGCGGGGTGCGAGCACACCGACGTCAAAACCCTATGCTGTCAGGTCTAGCGCCAAGGTCTCGCAAAAGGGTTAAGCATGTCGGGCAGCAGTTCCGGTGCGGAGCGGGCGACCCTATCTGAGACGATGATGACCCAGGACCACCGCGAACCGCTTTTCAATACGCCCCTGCCACCGCTGCTGGCGGTGGCCAGCATCCTTCTGCCGCACTTGCTGATGGCGGGGGCGAGCGATGCGACACTCTATGAGTTGGCCCTGGTGCCGGCCCAGGTTGCATCCGGCGCTCTGTCGGGGCTGCTGACCTACAACTTTCTTCATAGTGGCTGGGCCCATGCCGGACTGAACGCCGCCTTTGCCCTGGCGTTCGGCGCGCCGGTGGCCCGGCTCCTGGGGCAGGGCATCCGGGGTACGGTCCTGTTCGGGCTCTTCTATATGATGTGTGGTGCGCTTTCGGGGGCGGGCCATGTGCTGCTGCAGCCGGCCTCGTTGGACCCGGTGGTCGGCGCGTCCGGTGCCGTGGCGGGCCTGATGGGTGCCGCCGCGCGCCTGCTGGATCGCCCGGGCCAACTGAGCAGCCCCCTGGCCCCCAGAGCCCTGTCGCTGGCGGTGGCCTGGCTGATCACCAACCTCGTCCTGGCGGTCGCCGGAGAGTTCATGGGCCTGGGCCGGGTTGCCTGGGACGTCCATCTGTTCGGCTTTGCCGTCGGCGCGCTTCTGGTCTCGCCATTCGCCGCCCTGGCCGGCAAGTCACAGACCCATTGATCCCGGGGCGGCTTTGCGAGGCCCTTCCTCTATATAAGAACATAAGGGAGGTGCGCTGTGCTGGTTTCTCAGATTTTGAAGGACAAGGGCGATCTCGTTTTCACCGCTTCACCGCAGGAGACTGTGGGGGCGGCTGCGGCCCTGCTCCATTCCCGCCGGGTCGGGGCCATGGTGATTGTTGATGCCGACGAGGCGGTGGTCGGGATCCTGTCCGAGCGTGACATTGTTCGGGTCATCGCGCGGGAAGGGGCCAGCGCCCTGACCAAGCCGATCACGGCCTGCATGAGTTCCGAAGTCATCTTCGCCCACCCGGAAGAGTCGGTCGATGCCCTGCTCGAGCGGATGTCGGACCGTCGCATCCGGCACCTGCCGGTCGTGCGGGGGGGGCGTCTGGCCGGGATCATCTCGATCGGTGACCTTGTGAAGTACAAGATCGATGAGGCCCAGGCCGAGGCCGACGGGCTCAAGGCCTATATTTCGGCCGGCTAGTCCGGTTGACCGACCGCGTCGTCCGGAGCCGGGCGGCGCGCCGGTCTGGGTCTTACCGGAAGGCGAGGGGGCAGAGGGCTATCAGCCCAGCAGGTCTGCCCCTTCACCGTTCACGGCATCGGCGAGGCTGTAACCTTCAAGCACGGCCGCCGTGGCATCACGCGCCCTGAGCAGGGCCTCGCGAAGTGCGCAGGTCGCCAGATCCCGGCAATCGTCACAACGCTTGAAGGCCGTGCGGCTGACGCAGGGGGTCAGGGCCAGGGGGCCGTCGACCAGACGAATGATCTCGGCAAAGCTGATTTGGTCCGCCGGGCGGCCCAGGCGGTAGCCCCCAAACTTGCCGCGCCGGCTGATGACCAACGCCTGGCGACTGAGCGACAGCAGGATCGCTTCAAGAAACTTGCGCGGCGCATCGGCGCGCTGCGAGAGCTCCCCTGCAGTGACCTGATCTTCGGCGCGGGCCAGTTCGATCATCGCGCGAAGGGCATAGCGCGCCTTTTGGGACAACATGGATGCCGATACTCCTCAGGCGCCGATTTCTGGGCGACGCGCGGAGCGGACGCAAGCATCCGTGCACAGTTCAATCGGGCGACTGGGGATAATTGTCGTCATTCTGTCTTGCAGGGGTGGAAATCAGGCCCTAGAAGCCGCCCCTCGCTGCGGGGCAGACTTTCCCGTCCGGCGAAACCGGGGCCGATTTGGCCTTGTGTTTCACTGGATCGATCGTTAGTCTCCGCAGCCTCAATCGAATCTGTCACGGAAATGACAAGCGCTCCCGTCGGGCGCGCTTACGGCTCCGGTTTTGCCTTATGGTGCGGCATCTGTCGTTCTTCTGGTGAATTCAGAGAGCCCGGTTGACAGGAGGTATTGGCTTCTTTAGAAGCCGCCCTCCCTGAGATGTTTGGAGGCTTTCAAAGAGCTTTCAAGTATTTCAAAGGAACGGTTTGAGTTATCGCTTCGGGATTTCTTGAAGAAATAGCTTGACTGGATTTGGCGGCGTCTTTAAAAGCTGCCAACTCTGAATTCCCTGCCTCGCGGCGGGGCAGTTTGGAAAAGTCAGAAAGTTTTGAAAAAAACGATTTGACATGGAATTCGGGGTTCGCTAGATAGCCGCCTCCGCCGACATCGGGCGCTAAACGATGGGGTCGCTGAGGCGGTTCGGGTCTTTGACATTGTT
>Ga0187842_1000344_pt1 | contig 23981 bp, 18 predicted proteins | sample SpaLakP09_SKY_41_FD_134514 | JGI IMG/M metagenome (GOLD analysis project Ga0187842, IMG submission 134514) | Oligotrophic lake water microbial communities from Sparkling Lake, Wisconsin, USA - SP09_SKY_41 | ecosystem: Environmental > Aquatic > Freshwater > Lake | place: USA: Sparkling Lake... | reverse complement strand
CGGCCCGTGGCACAGGCGCCAGTGACGGTGGACCTGTTCCAGCGTCTACAGTATTCGCACCGGCGTCGCCTGATAGGCGGATTCTATGCGTATGAAAACCAGAGCGAAGTCAAAGCGCTGGGGCAGGCCTGCGCCGGCCAGACCGATAGCAAGGGCCTGCTGATCTGCGAAGTGCAAGCCCCTGCTTCCGGCAATCTGATTCTGCGCGCAGTCACCTACGACAGCGAGCAGCACCGCTCCGTGACTCAGCGCGAAACCTGGGTGGCCGATGGCGCCGACTGGTGGTTCAGCGCCAGTGACAATGATCGCATCGATCTGCTGCCCGAACTGAAACGCTACGAGCCGGGCCAGAGCGCCAGCTTCCAGCTGCGCATGCCCTTCCGTGTAGCCACGGCGCTGATTACCGTCGAGCGCGAAGGTGTGCTGGATACCTATGTGCGCCAGCTGTCGGGCAAGGAGCCGGTATTCACGCTGCCGATCAAGGGGAATTACGCGCCGAATGTGTATGTCTCGGCACTGGTGGTGCGTGGCCGTGTGGCCGGCATGCAGCCGACCGCGCTGGTCGATCTCGGCAAGCCTGCCTACAAGCTGGGCATCACGCCGCTGCGGGTGGGCTGGGCCGCGCATGAACTGAAAGTGCAAGTCAAGGCGGACAAGGCGGTGTACAACATCCGCGACAAGGCCAATGTGCAGGTGAAGGTGGCGCGGGCTGACGGCACGCCTTTGCCTGCGGGCGCCGAAGTGGCGCTGGCGGCGGTAGATGTGGGCCTGCTGCAGCTGATGCCCAACACCAGCTGGGATTTGCTGGAAGCCATGATGCAGCAGCGCAATCTGCAGGTGCAGACTGCCACTGCACAGATGCAGGTCGTCGGCAAGCGCCATTTTGGCCGCAAGGCAGTGCCGCATGGCGGGGGCGGCGGCAAAGGTGCAGGGCGCGAGCTGTTCGATACGTTGCTGTTCTGGCAGGCGCGCGTGGCGCTCGATGCTAACGGCGAGGCCAGCGTGCAAGTGCCTATCAATGATTCGCTGACAGCGTTCCGCATCGTTGCCATCGCCAGCGCCGATGCCGATCTGTTTGGCACAGGCCGCACGGAGATTCGCACTTCGCAGGACCTGATGCTGCTATCGGGACTGCCGCCAGTGGTGCGCGAAGGCGACCGTCTGCGTGCCGGCTTCACCCTGCGCAATACCACCGACGCGGCAGTGCAGGTGGCCGTTACGGCCAATGCCGCCGGCAAGGCGCTGCCGGCACAGCAGGTGGAACTGGCCGCAGGCGCTGCGCAGGAAGTGGGCTGGGATTATCAGGTTCCCGCGGGTGCCAGTGCGCTGGCATGGGATATCGCAGCCAGCATCGTCGGTGCGGATGGCGCTGCGGCGCGTGACCGGCTGAAAGTCAGCCAACGTGTGCTGCCGGCTGTGCCGGTACGGACTACGCAGGCCACGCTGCTGCAGCTCGATCGTGGCCAGCGCATGCAGCTACGCTTGCCGGAGGATGCCTTGCCCGGCCGTGGTGGCGTGCAGGTACAGTTCAGCGCCAAGCTGGGCAGCGAACTGGCGGCGCTGCGCGAGTATATGAACCAGTACCCTTACCGCTGCTTCGAGCAGGTGACTTCGCGTGCCATTACTTTGCACGATCAGGCCATGTGGCAGGCGAATATGGCCAGCCTGCCGGCGCATCTCGACAGCGACGGTCTGGTCAAGTATTTCGCGACGATGACGCAGGGCGACGAAATGCTGACTGCATATGTGCTGTCGGCGGCCTACGAGGCTGGCTATGCCATTCCTGTCGAGCTGCAGGAGCGCATGCTGAGCGGGCTGCGCGCGTTCGTGGCAGGACGCATCGTGCGCTGGTCGGCCCTGCGCACCACGGATCTGGCGATGCGCAAGCTGGCGGCGCTGGAGGCGATTTCGCACAGCACACCGATACAGGCGGAGATGCTGGAGTCTTTCACCATCGAACCGAATCTGTGGCCCACTTCGGCCGTGATCGACTGGTATCTGATCCTGAAACGCTCGCCCAAGCTGCCGCAGCGGGAGCAGCGCTGGACGCAGTCCGAGCAGGTCCTGCGTGCGCGCCTGAACCTGCAGGGAACCACCATGGGCTTCTCGACCGAGCGTAACGACAACTGGTGGTGGCTGATGGCTTCGGCCGACAGCAATGCCAACCGACTGCTATTGGCCATGGCCGACAACCCGGGCTGGAAGGACGATATCGGCCGGCTGGCACGCGGTGCGCTGGGACGCCAGCGACAAGGGCGCTGGAATACCACCGTGGCCAATACCTGGGGCACACTGGCGCTGGCGCGCTTCTCGCAGCTGCATGAGCGGGTTGAGGTAACTGGTACCAGCAGCGCAACGCTGGCACAGGTGAGCAAGAGTATCGCCTACGGTGGCGATGCGACGGGCGGCAAGGTGCTGCTGCCATGGCCACGTTCATCCAGCGAACTGGAGCTTAACCACACGGGCACCGGCAAGCCGTGGGTGACGGTGCAGACGCTGGCGGCGCTGCCGCTCAAGGCGCCCGTCTCCAGCGGCTACCGCATCAGCAAGACCATCACGCCGGTAGAGCAGAAGCAGGCCGGTAGCTGGTCGCGCGGCGATGTGTACCGCGTGCGGCTGGAGCTGGAAGCGCAGGCCGATATGACCTGGGTGGTGGTGGATGATCCAATACCGGCCAGTGCTACCGTGCTGGGCTCCGGTCTGGGAACGGATAGCCAGATACTGGGCAACAGCAAGCATACCGGCTGGGTGTGGCCAGCGTTCGAGGAGCGTAGTTTTGACGGCTACCGGGCGTTCTACCAGTTTGTACCGAAAGGGAAGTGGAACGTGGAGTACACGGTCAGACTGAATAACGTTGGTCAGTTCAATTTGCCTGCGACCCGTGTGGAAGCAATGTATAACCCTGAGATGTTTGGCGAACTGCCTAATGCGGTGGTGACGGTGAAATGAATTCAGGTGTATTCGGTCCCAATAGTCGGGCGCCACAGGTGCTGCGCGGGATGCTGCTATCCGCGCTGGCCTGGGCCTGGCTGTGTGCGTCTTCCGTCAAAGCAGAGGTGCCCACGCCGGAGCAAGTCAGACGCGACTATCGTGCCTCGGAAGCACAACTGCTGGACCGGCATGGCGTGGCGCTGCAAGCGCTGCGCATCGATATGCAGGGACGGCGTACGCCCTGGGTGGCGCTAGGCGATATTTCACCAGCGCTGCCGGCAGCCGTGCTGCAGGCCGAGGATCAGCGTTTCTATCAGCACCAAGGTGTGGACTGGAGTGCGGCTGCCAAGGCTGCGTGGGATAATTTGTTCCGTAGCCGTCCACGTGGCGCCTCCACCATCACCATGCAGCTCGCCGCCTTGCTCGATCCGCGCCTGCAGGCAGCGAAGCAGGGGCGCAGCTGGGCACAGAAGTGGGATCAGGTGCAGGCGGCGCGCGAGCTCGATGCCAGCTGGAGCAAACAGCAGATACTGGAGGCCTACCTGAATCTGGTGTCCTTCCGCGGCGAGCTGCAAGGCGTCGGCGCGGCAGCGCGCGGCCTGTTCGGCAAGGTGCCGTCGGGCCTGACGCTGACCGAATCCATGATACTGGCCAGCCTGCTGCGTGCGCCGAATGCCGCGCCGGCGCTGGTGTGGCAGCGTGCCTGTGCCTTGTCGCGCGAGTTGCGCGCGCCGGCCACCTGCAGTGAAATCGAACTGCGCACGCTGGTTGCCATGGGCAAGCCGCAGATTGCGCAGGAACTGGCACCAGCACCGCAAGTGGCGCAGCAGCTGCTGGCGCGCGGCGGGCAGAATGTGCGCAGCACACTCGATGGCCAGTTGCAGCTGTTCGCCCAGACAGCCTTGCGCCAGCAGCTGATGGCGCTGCGTGAGCGCAATGTCGGCGATGGTGCCGTACTGGTGCTTGATAATGCCAGCGGCGAGATACTGGCGTATGTAGCCAATGCCGGCGGCTCCGAAGTTGACGGTGTCACCGCGCTGCGGCAGGCCGGTTCGACGCTGAAGCCGTTTCTCTACCAGCTGGCGCTGGAACGCAGGCTGCTGACGGCGGCCTCGGTGATGGATGACAGCGCCATTGACATCGCTACGCCGACCGGCCTGTATGTACCGCAGAATTATGACAAGCAGTTCAAAGGACAGGTAAGTGTGCGCACCAGTCTGGCCAGTTCGCTCAATGTGCCGGCTGTGCGCACGCTGGTGATGACGGGGCTGGAGCGTTTTCACGGCCGCCTGCAGCAGGTGGGGTTAAGCAGCCTGACGGAACCACCCGATTTTTATGGCTATTCGCTGGCGCTAGGCTCTGCCGAAGTGAGTCTGCTGGAGCTGACCAATGCCTACCGCGTGTTGGCCAATGGCGGCCTGTATAGTGGTGTGCGGCTGACCGCCGCAACTCCACCGTCCGCGCCGCGCCGCGTGCTTGATGCAGGTGCCAGTTTCATCGTCAGCGATATTCTGTCCGACCGCGCTGCGCGCAGCGTGACTTTCGGCCTGAAGAACGAACTGGCCACCGGCTTCTGGAGCGCCGTTAAAACCGGCACCAGCAAGGATATGCGCGATAACTGGTGCATAGGCTATAGCGACCGCTACACGGTAGGCGTCTGGGTCGGCAATTTCGACGGCCAGCCCATGTGGGACGTGTCCGGCGTGACGGGAGCAGCACCGGCATGGCGCGATGTGATGGACTATCTGCATCGCCAGCAGCCGGGCCGTGCTCCGGCAGTACCGGCCGGCCTGCAGTGGCGCCAGATCAGCTACCAGCCGGCGCTGGAAAGTCCGCGCAGCGAGTGGTTCATGGCGGGCACGGGAAGCTCAGTTATCACACTGGTGACTGAAGCCCAGCGTGTGCCGAAGATTATCTATCCGGCGGAATCGACCATCATCGCCATCGATCCCGACATGCCGGAAGCGGTGCAGCGCGTTTTCTTTCAGGCCCAGGCGGGCAAAGGCCTGAACTGGCAGCTCGACGGCACGGAACTGGGACAGGCCAGCAGCGCCTATGCCTGGCGCCCCACGCCGGGTCAGCATGCGCTGGCGCTGGTCGATAGTGCAGCACGGGTGGTTGCCAGCGCCCGTTTTCAGGTGCGCGGCAGCGACCATGCCGGCTCCGCTGCGCCGTCTGGACACTGACGCCGCATATCTGCACAACATCAAGAACGCGGTTGTCAGTTCGGGCCTATGCCTGCACAATGGCAGGCACCTCCCTGACCCCGGACTTGAATATGAAACGACTACTACTGAGTATCGCCCTGCTGGGCTTCACTGCCAATAACCTGGCCCTGGCGGCCGATGATGCGGCCCAGTGTGCTGCTGCCGCGGGCACCTATCGGAGCGGCGTGATCGTGAAGGGAGCGAAATTCGCCCATGGCCAGTACCGCAAGGGCGTGGAACTGTCGCACACCCATCTGAAGATGAAATCCGATCAGGATGGGCAGGTCTATGATGTTGCTATAGATAATGTTTTTGCTCAGGGTTTCAATCCCGCGCAGCGCAGCATTCCCGCTTCGCTCCAGCAGATACAGGTGAATGACCGCGTGGCTGTTTGCGGACAGCTGTACACGCACGGCGGCGCGGGCATACACTGGGTGCATACCAACTGCGGCAAGCGCCCCACGCCGAACAAGCCGGACGGCTGGATCAAACTGGTGGGCGCCGATGGCAAAGCCGGTGGAAACATCGAAGATAATGGCGCCTATTGCAGTCTGTTCGGGAACTGATCGCGCCCCCTCAATTGTTGTGCTTGCTATACTATTGGTTAGTAGCTACTTCTGGGGATAGGTTTGCAAGTCTTTAAACAACGCTGGCAGCGCTGGGGCGCTGGGGTGGCCGGTGCGCTGGGCCTGTATGCGCTGGCCGGCGGCTGGCTGTTGCCTAAGCTGATCAAGAGCGAATTGCCGTCACTGGTGGCTTCTGAACTGGAACGCAAGGCCAGCGTGAGCGATGTGCGGTTTAATCCTTTCACGCTGCGCCTGTCCCTGCAGCAACTGGCGCTGTCGGAAACCGACGACGCACCGCTATTTAGCCTCGAACAGCTGGAAGTGGAGCTGCAGTGGCGCTCGCTGTTGCGGCGTGCGTGGTGCCTCGGTGATATCCGTCTGGTGGGGCCGAATCTGCAACTGGCGATAGCGCCCGATGGCACCTTTAATATCGCGCAGCTGCTCGCTACGCTGGACAAGCACAAGAAAGACGAACCGGACAGCGGCATGCCGCGACTGGTGGTGGGACATTTCACGCTGGAGCAAGGCAAGGTGGTGGTGCAGGACCGTCATGCCGGCTATCGCGATACCTTTGCACCCATCGATTTCACCCTGAATAATCTGAGCACCCTGCCAGACGATAACGGCGACTACACGCTGAGCGCCGATGCGGCGCAGGGCGGTAAGCTGCGCTGGAAGGGCAAGGCCTCGCTTAATCCTATCAGTGCCAGCGGCGAGCTGGCGCTGGAGAATGTGGTGCTGGCTGGCCTGTCCGGCTACCTGAAGCCGTTCGTGCGCATGGGGGTTTCCGCTGGCCGCCTGTCGGCCACGCTGCCTTACCAGTTCCATTATCACGACGCACAGGTGGATGCTGGTTTGAAGGGCGCCAGTCTGGGCCTGGCCGAACTGGCACTGCACCAGCAGGGCGCAGCGGCGCCGTTTGCGCGCGTGAACAAGTTCGACATCACCGACGTGGATCTGGATCTGGCCAAGCAGACCGTGAACGTCGGCGGCATAGGCCTGCATGGCGGCGCGCTGTCGCTGCGGCGTGATGCGCGCGGCATGCTCGATCTGGCGCAACTGGCCGTGCCTTCCGCCACGACCGCTGCACCTGCTGCGCGGCCGGCGAGCGAGAAGGCTGCGGCGGCAAAGTCGCCAGCGCCTGAGCAAGCTGCCCAAGCTGCCAAAGCACCTGCGGCTGCGGGCTGGAAGGTGCATCTGAAACAGTTCGATATTGATGGCGTGGCATTGAGCGCGCTCGATGAAAGCGTCAAGCCCGCACTGAAAATCAAGGCCGACCGGTTTGCGCTGCATCTGAACCTGCAGGCGCAGACGGGCAAGCAGGGCTTGCAGCTGCAACTGGAAGATGGCCGTCTGTCACTCGATAAGCTGCAACTGCAAAGCGGGGCGCAGACGCCATTCAAATTAAGCCGTCTGGCGCTGGATCAGGGCGTGATCGATCTGGCGGCCAAGCGTGCCAGTGTGGGCAAGCTGGCATTCGATGGTGGCCAGTTGGACCTGTCGCGCGATAGCAAAGGACAGTTCCTGTTTCTGCAGGCGCTGCCGCACAGTGAACAGCCAGCCAGCCAGCCGCAAGCTGCGGTGGCGGCGGGTGCCGGCGACTCTGGCAAAGCCGCGCCTGCACCGGCATGGGCGGCCAGTATCAAGCGGGTGGAGTTCAACCGCTTTGGCGCGCGCTATGACGATGCGGCTACGGGCATCAAGGCCAACTTGCAGGACTTCCGTCTGGCGCTTAATGATGTCAGCACTGATCTGGCCAAGGCAGTGAGCTTCGATGCTGCGCTGGCCTTGCGCGAAGGCGGGCAGTTGCAGGCGCAGGGCAAAGTGGTGCCAGCCAGTGCAGCGGTGGAAGCCGACCTGAAACTGAACAAGCTGGCGATTGCTCCGGTACAGCCTTTGCTGGCGAAATATCTGCGCTTGAAAATCGGCAGTGGCGCAATCTCCACGCAGGGCCACCTGCATGTGGGAGCTGGTACGGCAAAAGATCCGGCACTGCGCTATGACGGCGGGCTGGATTTCGATGAACTGGTGCTGAACGAGGATGATGGCGACCACTTTGCGCACTGGAAGCTGCTGCGTGCCGAAAAGCTGGCGTTAGGCCTGAAACCGGATCTGCTCGATATAGGCGAGTTGCGTCTGGTGGAGCCGGATGCCACGTTGATTATCGAGAATGACCGCAGCTTCAATGCTGCGCGTCTGCTGGTGCCGCAAGCTGCGGCGGCGGGCCCCGCAGCACCGGCCAATTCTGCCACGGACGCTGGCAAGAGCGCTGGCCGGAGCACTGCAGCGAATGCCGTTGCGGCGACCCCGGCACCTGCTGCTGCACCATTCCCGGTGAAGATACGCCGCTTGCGTTTACAGAATGCCAAACTGGCGTTCACCGATCTGAGTCTGCGGCCCCAGTTCAGCGCGAAAATGTATGAGTTGAACGGGGTGATCACCGGCCTGTCGTCGCGTGCCGATGCCAGCAGCCAGGTGGAGATCGATGGGCGGGTGGACGAATATGGTTCGACCCGTATCCGCGGCAAGCTCAATACCTTTGTGCTGGCCGATAACACCGACCTTAGCGTGATCTTCAAGAATGTGGATATGGTGTCCGCCTCGCCGTACAGCATGAAGTTCGCCGGCTACCGTATTGCCGAAGGCAAGATCTCGCTGGATCTGCAGTACAAGGTACGTCATGGCCAGCTGGAAGGCAGCAACCAGATCGTGCTCGACAAGCTGACACTGGGCGAGCGTATCGATAGCCCTGATGCGCTCAAGCTGCCACTGGAGCTGGCGCTGGCCATCCTCAAGGATAGCAATGGCCGCATCGAACTGGGCGTTCCGGTATCGGGCAATCTGAATGATCCCCAGTTTAGTTATGGTGCGGTGGTATGGAAGGCCATCGGCAATATCATGAGCAAGATCGTCACATCGCCTTTCCGTGCGCTCGGTAGCCTGTTCGGCATCAGCGGCGATCAGCTGGAAGCGATCAGCTTCGATGCCGGCAGTGCCAAGCTGGCGCCACCGGAACGCGAAAAGCTCAAGCAGGTAGCGCAGATACTGGCGAAGAAGCCGCAGCTGCATCTGTCGGTGCCGGGCCAGTATGGCGAAGCGCTGGATGGCGCGGCGTTGCGCCAGCAGGCGGTGCGCCGCACGGTGCTGCAAAAAGCCGGTGTAACGCTGGCTGCGGATGAACCGGCGGGGCCGCTCGATATCGGCCAGCGCAAAGTGCGCACTGCCTTGCGCGATCTGTATGGCGAGCGCTTTGGCGCAGCGGCACTGGAACAGCAGAAAAAAGCGGCCGAAGCGGCGGCAGGCAGCCCGGCCAGCGGTGCGCAGGGTGATGGCGGCGCAGCGCAGAAACTGCCAGTGCTGCAGCGTATGGCCAAGCTGGTGCAGGGGGAACCGCAGGTGGCAGATGCCAGCGCCTTCTACCAGCAATTGCAGCAGCGGCTGGAACAGCAGCAAGCCTTGCCTGCTGATGCCTTGCGCCAGCTGGGCGCGCAGCGCGCAGCGGGGATACTGGCTGCCTTGAAGGAAGAGGGCGTTGCACCAGATGGCGCGCAGGCGGCCGCGCCGCAGGCGGTCGAAGTGCCGGGCGGCGATACCCTGCCGCTGAAACTGGAACTGTCGGCCAAATAATCTAAACAATATGACTGATAGTTCCAGACACGGCAGCAATGCACTGCTGGCTGGCACCGCGCTGCTGGCAAGCCAGATTTCGCTGAACCTGGGCGCGGCCATCGCCAAGCATCTGTTCCCGCTGATCGGGGTGGAAGGCGTGGCCTCGTACCGTGTAGGTATAGCCGCCATCATGATGTTGGCTGTATTCCGTCCGTGGCGCACGCCGTTGACGCTGGCGCAATCAGTCAACGTAGCGATCTATGGCAGTGTGATTGGCCTGATGAATCTGTTGATTTATCGTTCGTTCAGCCGTATCCCGCTCGGCATCGCCGTTGCCATTGAAGTGGCGGGGCCACTGACTGTGGCCGTGCTGTCGTCGCGCCGCCCGCGCGATCTGGTGGCAGTGGCGCTGGCTGCCGTGGGGCTGTACTTCCTGCTGCCTATCTATGCCGGCGACAACCAGCTCGATCCGGTGGGCGTTGCCTATGCCGCCGGTGCCGCCGTGTGCTGGGCGCTATACATTGTGTTCGGCAAACGCGTTTCGGTGATGCATGGCGGGCAGTCGGTGGCGTGGGCCATGCTGGCTGCTTCCGTATTCATTGTGCCTATCGGCGCATGGTATGGCGGCAGCAAGCTGCTCACGCCATCCTATCTGGCGATCGGTCTGGCGATTGCGCTGATGTGCAGCGCTTTACCCTACACGTTGGAGATGCTGTCCATGCGGCGCCTGTCCAATCGTACCTTCAGCATGTTCAGCAGCGCGGCGCCAGCCTTGAGCGCGCTGGCCGGCATGGTGGTGCTGGGCGAAAGCCTGACTGCGATACAGTGGCTGGCTATCGCCAGCATGGTGGGGGCTTCGGTATTGACCACGCTGTCCTGAACCGGAATGGATTAATCCCGTTGCGTAAAAAATCTGCGGCGTAGTGGTTGCCAGCGGGCGTGCGTGTGGGCTAGTATGGATGCCGATGCACTTGCATCAACGTCGCTCGGACGGTTCCGGGCGCTTACGTGAGAACTCCATGACTGATACAAATCCGTCGCGCAGCTTTGCGCGCATAGACCGCCTTCCCCCTTACGTTTTCAATGTCACCGCCGAACTGAAGCTGGCGGCGCGCCGTCGTGGCGAAGACATTATCGATATGTCGATGGGTAATCCGGATGGTGCGACACCGTCCCACATCGTCGAAAAGCTGATCGATACCGTCAAGCGTCCCGATACGCATGGCTATTCTGCTTCCAAGGGCATACCAAGGCTGCGCCGTGCCATCACCAAGTGGTACCAGCGCCGCTATGCCGTGGACTTTGATCCCGATAGCGAAGCCATCGTCACCATCGGCTCCAAGGAAGGGCTGGCGCACCTGATGCTGGCGACGCTGGATCAGGGCGACACGGTACTGGTGCCGAATCCCAGCTACCCCATTCACATCTGGGGCGCGGTCATCGCCGGTGCGAATATCCGCTCCGTGCGCATGACGCCCGGGGTGGATTTCTTCGAAGAGCTGGAACGCGCCGTACGCGAGAGCTATCCCAAGCCGAAGATGATGATACTGGGCTTCCCTTCGAATCCTACTGCGCAGTGCGTGGAGCTGGAGTTCTTCGAACGGGTGGTAGCACTGGCCAGGCAGCACAACATACTGGTGGTGCACGATCTGGCCTACGCCGATATCAGCTTCGATGGCTGGAAAGCCCCGTCCATCATGCAGGTGCCCGGTGCGCGCGAGGTGGCGGTGGAGTTCTTCACGCTGTCCAAGAGTTACAACATGGCAGGCTGGCGCATAGGCTTCATGGTCGGTAACCGCGAGCTGGTAGCGGCACTGGCCCGCATCAAGAGCTATCACGATTACGGCAGCTTCACGCCGGTGCAGGTGGCGGCGATTGCGGCGCTGGAAGGCGACCAGCAATGCGTGAGCGATATTTGCGCCATGTACCAGAGCCGCCGCGACGTGCTGCATAAAGGCCTGTGCGAAGCGGGCTGGCAGGTGGAGAAGCCGAAAGCCTCGATGTATATCTGGGCGCCGATACCGGAAGCCTATCGCCATATGGGCTCGCTGGAATTCTCCAAGCTGCTGCTGGCAGAGGCCAAGGTTTGCGTCTCCCCCGGCATCGGTTTCGGAGAATACGGTGATGGCTATGTGCGTTTCGCCCTGATCGAAAATGAGGCGCGCATCCGGCAGGGGCTACGCGGCATCAAGGCGATGCTGCGCAAGCCTGAATAAATCCGCAGTGAATTTACGCCGCATCAAATCCGGTCTTTGATGCGGCGGCTATGGTGGCGAAGTTACGCAACCGGAGCGACGACCATGTCAACTTCAACTCTTCAGATCTGTGTGCAGCGTCTGCAGGCGCTGGGGCGGCAGGTGGAGCGCTGGTTCGCTCGGCAGGTGTTGCCGCAGCTACTGGCGACGCTGCCGTTGAGCTGCCTGTGCTGGCGGCACTGCGTCACGCTCGACGGCAAGATTGCCCGTCTGCGCGGCATCGTGCAGAAGCTGGACCGCTGGAAGAATGCCATCCGTGCATTTGGCGTTGATCCCAAGGCCCAGCTGGAAATGCTCGATGTCGATCATGCGCTGCGTAGCGAAATGGCTGCTACGCGCGACATGCTGTGGGCCTTGCGCGCCGACTGCATCGAAGTAGAGCGCATGTTCAACCAGTTCGGCTACCGTTCGCGCGGCCTGCAGCGGCGGCAGGCCGCGCTGATGGCCTTACTCGATCATTGCTGCGCTTCGGCCAGCGCGGTGCTGGATGTGCTGGGAGAACATGACGCTGCCGTACTGGCCCGCCTGCGCGCGCAAAGCGTGCAGGCTTAGGCCGCTGCCAGACGTAATCCGCAACCGCCGGCGCTGCAAAGCTGGCGCGCTCACTCGGCTACTCACTCACGCATTCATTCACTCAGCCTGCAGTACGATTTTGCCGCGCGCCCGGTTGCTCTCGATCAGCGCGTGGGCGCGCTTGAGATTCTCGGCATTGATGGTGCCAAAGATTTCTGTCAGCGTGGTGTGCAGCACACCGGTTTCCACCAGTTTTGCCACGTCGTTGAGCAGCCGGTGCTGGGCGATCATGTCGCTGGTCTGGAACATCGAGCGGGTGAACATGAACTCCCAGTGCAGCGATACGCTTTTGCGTTTGAGCAGGCGGATATCCAGGCTGGCCGGATCGTCGATCAGCACTACCTTGCCCTGTGGCGCCACCAGTTCCGCGATAGCGTTCCAGTGCAGGTCGGTCTGGTTCAGGCTCGCCACGTAAGTGACTGGCGGCAGGCCCAGGCGGGCAATTTCCTCATGCAGCGGCTTGCTGTGATCGATCACGTGATGGGCGCCCAGTTCGCGTACCCAGGCCGCTGTCTCGGGGCGCGAGGCCGTTGCGATAACCGTTAGCCCGGTCAACTGGCGCGCCAGTTGCACGAGGATGGAACCTACGCCACCAGCTGCGCCCACCACCAGCAGCGATTTGCCGGTCTGGCCTTTGTCGCGGCTCACTTCCAGCCGTTCGAACAGTAGCTCCCACGCTGTGATGGCGGTCAGGGGCAGGGCAGCCGCCTGGGCGAAATCCAGATTGACTGGTTTGTGGCCGGCGATGCGTTCGTCCACTAGATGCAATGCACTGTTGGTGCCGGGGCGGGTCAGGTCGCCCGCATACCAGACCTGATCGCCGGGTTTGAACAGGGTCACATCCGGGCCGACGGCGCGCACGATGCCGGCAGCATCCCAGCCTATGACTTTTGCGCCGCCTTCAGCGGGGGCGACATTGCGGCGGATTTTCACATCAACCGGATTGACCGAGACGGCACGCACTTCCACCAGCAGATCGCGCCCCTGGGCGACCGGATCAGGCAGTTCGACATCGATCAGGGCATCGGCTTCGTTGATGGGCAGGGACTTGCGGTAGGCGACAGCTTTCATGACAGCTCCATTGAGGTGGGAATGGGCGTATGATGATTTATTCTGAATCTTTGAAAAAGATAGCGTTCGATGAAATACTTTCAAAGGAATTTTGAAAATTGCTGAGGCTAGATGACCTGACCGTGTTTGTGCGCACGGCTGATAGCGGCAGTCTGTCAGCTGCGGCGCGCGAGTTGTCGATTTCTCCGGCCTTGGCCAGTGCCGCGCTGAAACGGCTGGAAAGTGTGCTGGGCTGGCGTCTGTTTGCCCGCACCACGCGTTCGCTGCGCCTGACGGAAGAGGGTGAAAACTATCTGCGCCATGCGCGCGAAGCCCTGCGCCTGCTGCAGGAAGGGCGGGAAGCCTTGCAGCAGGGGCAGGATACCCCCGGTGGCCTGCTCAAGATTGCCATGCCGTCCGATCTGGGCCGCAACTACCTGATGCACTGGCTCGATGAATTTCAGGCCCGCTATCCGCGTGTCAGTTTCCAGCTCAGCGTGAGCGACCGGGTGTCCGATCTGTACCGGCAGCCGGTGGATCTGGCGATCCGCTATGGCCGACTCGATGATTCCAGTCTGGTGGCCTTGCCTCTGGCGCCCGATAACCGCCGCGTGCTGGTGGCAGCACCGGCCTATCTGGAACGGCAAGGGCCGCTGGCCTCGCTGCAGGATTTACTGCAGCACAACTGCCTGCGCTTCATGGTGGAGGAAGGGATACACGACCGCTGGCAATTCAACTCGGGCGGCGAGCTGCAGCAATTGCATGTGCAGGGTAACCGCAGCGCCGATGATGCCGATCTGGTGCGGCGCTGGGCAGTGGCTGGTCTGGGCATCGCCTATAAATCGCGGCTCGATCTGGCCGACGATATTCGCACCGGACGCCTGCGCGTGCTGCTGCCGGAGATACAGGGCGAAGCGGCCCCGCTGAATATGCTGTGCATGCACCGGCAGCACATTACGCCTACTGTGCTGCAGCTACGTGATTTCCTGCGTGAACGCTGCATGCCGGCTTAGAAAGTTATTAAATCGGCAGGGGAAAGCGCGGTTTAGAGCGCGTTTCTTGCTGAAATGCGCTTAACATAGCCAGACTATTTATCTGGAGAACTTCCGATGACTGAGACCCAGCGCGATATTCTGAGTGCCGGCTTTTCGCTGATCCTGATAGCACTGGCCGCATTCGTGATGCACCGCTTCTTCCTGCCGCTGATCTGGGCTGGCATCCTGTGCGTGGCAACCTGGCCGCTGTATCTGCGCCTGCGGGCGCGCATGGGCGAGCGCGATCTGCTGGCCGCAGCCGTGCTAACCCTGCTGATGCTGGCCGTGTTCGTGGTACCGCTGGCGCTAGGCGTGACGCAGGCGGCCAAGCTGGCACCGGAACTGGCCAGCTTTATCGTCCAAGCCAATACGGACGGCATGCCCGTGCCCGCCTTCGTGCAGAACTTGCCGATGGTGGCCGACTGGGTGACGAACTGGTGGCAGGCCACGCTGAGCCAGCCGCACGGTCTGGCGCATCTGCTGTCCGAGCACGAAATCAATGGCCTGCACTCGGCCAGCGACATGATTAAAGTGGTCGGCGCCGGTTTCATGCATCGGTTGGTGGATTTCGGTCTGGCCTTCCTGTGCCTGTTCTTCTTCTACAAGGATGGCGCTGCCCTGAGCCGCCAGATCCACGCCATCGGCAGCCACTGCGTGAGCGAACAACGCTGGGCCCATTTCTCTGCCAAAGTGCCGACTGCCATACGCGCCACCGTCAATGGACTGGTGCTGGTAGGGCTGAGCGAAGGCGTGCTGATCGGCATAGGCTACGCGCTGGCTGGCCTGCACTCGGCTGCCGTGTGGGGTTTTGTCACCGGCATACTGGCAATTATTCCATTCGGCGCACCCATCGCTTTCCTGAGTGCGGCGGCGGTGCTGGCCAGCCAGGGGGCAGTGGCCGGCGCCATCGCTGTGGCCGTGTGGGGTAGCATCGTGCTGTTCGTTGCCGACCACTTTGTGCGGCCCGGCATGATAGGTAATGCTACCCGTCTGCCTTTCCTCGCCGTGCTGTTTGGCATACTGGGCGGGGTAGAAACGCTGGGGCTGGTGGGCCTGTTTATCGGCCCGGTGGTAATGGTGCTGTTTGTGACGCTGTGGTACGAGGCCAATCTGTTTGATGACGGTAGGCCAGTTGCCACACCCAGGTGAGGAGCGCCCGCGAAGCTGCCGCATCGGCAGGCAGATCGGGCGACTGGGCGGAGCAACTGGCGCCGGCAACCATTAGTGCGCCTTCGACAGAATCAGCAGCCAGCGGCCAAATACCAGCACTTCGAGGTGGCCGGGCTGCACGCCGGTATCGCACTCGAGGATAGGGTTGACCGCGTAGTAGCGCTTGCGGAAGTCACGGCACACCAGCAATTCACGTTTACCCATGCGTACCATGAACGAAGTCGGCAAGTATTCCATACCGAAGCGGGAACCAAAGCTGCTATTCAATGTGGTCATGTTGTTTCCTTTGAATGCGTTGTGTTGATCGAGGAGTTCAGAATAGCATAACTACTGTATGAATAAACAGGTACTGTGTAAATAAACAGTAAATTCGCTTTTTTGTGGTTTTTCCACCAACTTGAACGGGAAGCAGTGTTGGCGCACCAAATTTTCAGTAAATCAGTACGTTTCATCGAGGCAAGGTTATCCCCGGAGGGAGAATTCGGCCTGCATCTGACGGCTGGCGTAGCGCTGGTGGCGCTGGCGATGTCGGTGTTTCATGAACTGGTGGAGGCGGTGGTGGGCCAGTCCGGCATCACGCTGCTGGACCAGCAAGTGGCCGACTGGTTGCACCGCCACGCATTCGAACCACTGACCAGCTTCATGCTGCTGGTGTCGCAAATCCATACAGGCGCGCCGATGGTGCTGATGGTGCTGGCGCTGGCTTATTATTTCTGGCGCATCAAGGCCCGCTACTGGATGCTGGCGCTGCTGGTGGCCACCCCGACCGGCGCGCTATTGAATGTGGCGATCAAATACATCATCCAGCGGCCCCGTCCCGTGTTCGACGATCCGCTGGTGTCCTTATTGACGTATAGTTTTCCCAGCGGACATACTGCCGCCGCCACCGTGTTCTGGGGCTTGCTGGCCTGCTATCTGGTGATTGTGCGGCCACAGTGGAGCGCCCGGCTGCTGGCAGTACTGCTCAGCGTGGGCATGGTGCTGCTGGTGGCGCTGAGCCGCATGTATCTGGGCGCGCACTATCTGAGCGATGTGCTGGCGGCGATGGCAGAAAGCGTGGCATGGCTGGCGATCTGGATTACTGCCATATCGACCTTGCGGCGCAGGCGTGAAGCCCAGCAGCGAGCGCAAGCAATCTAAATGACCGCAGCGCAGCCGCAGCCGGGATGGGCTGACAGTTAGAGGAGAACAAGCTGGAACGAGTCGTTGTCCTGATCAATGCCGGAGCCGGTACCGGTTCCGATGCGCAGCGGGTCGCTGCTCTGGCGCAGCATTTCCGCCAGCACGGCCAGAACGCTGAAGTGCAGCTCGTGCATAGCGGCACAGAGCTGGTCAGCCGCGCGCAGCAGGCCGTGGCCGAAGGCGTGGGGACGGTGGTGGCAGGCGGTGGCGACGGCACCATCAATGCCGTGGCGTCGGCCTTGATCGGCAGCCGTACGCGGCTGGGCGTGCTGCCACTGGGCACGCTCAATCACTTTGCGCGCGATATGCGCATTCCGCTCGAACTTGAACATGCCATCGCCAATGTGGCATTGGGGCAGGCGGTGCAGGTGGATGTGGGCGAAGTCAATGGCCGCATCTTCCTCAACAATTCCAGCCTCGGCATCTATCCCGATATCGTGCGCGACCGCGAACAGCAGCAGCGCCGCTTTGGCCGCAGCAAATGGCCGGCGTTTGGCCGCGCCGTATTTGCCGCGCTGCGGCGCTTTCCCTTCCTGTCGTTGGAGCTGACTATCGACGGCGTACAGCACACGCGCCGCACGCCTTTCATTTTCATCGGCAATAATGAATACCAGCAGGGCCTGAGCACCGGCCGGCGCAGCCGGCTCGATAGCGGCCACCTGTGCCTGTATGTGGCGCAGCGGCCCACCCGTCTGGCGCTGCTGCGCTATGCCATGCACCTGCTGTTTGGTCAGCTGGCCCATGCGCGCGACTTCGACGTGCTGCAGACCACGGCGCTGTCCATAGCCACTCGCCGGCGCCACCTGCGCGTGGCCACGGACGGCGAAGTGACGCGCATGAAGCCGCCCTTGCAATACCGTTCGCTGCCTGCTGCGCTGCAGGTGATCGTTCCCCGCTGAGAGGCCGCCATGCGTACCATCGTCCATTTATCCGATCTGCATTTCGGCCGCGTTGATCAGGCTTTGCTGGCGCCCTTGCAGCGCGCAGTGGCAGCGCTGGCGCCCGATGTGCTGGTGGTGTCGGGCGATCTGACCCAGCGTGCCCGCACGGCCGAATTTCAGGCGGCGCGGGCTTTTCTCGATACGCTGCCGGGGCCGCAGATCGTGGTGCCCGGTAATCACGACATCCCCCTGTATAACGTGGCGAGCCGCTTCCTCACACCGCTGCGCAAGTACACGCGCTATGTCACGCTGGACTTGATGCCAGAGTATGTCGATGAGGAGATCGCTGTGCTGGGAATTAATACGGCGCGCTCGCTGACGATCAAGGATGGCCGCATCAACCGCCAGCAGATAGACCAGATCCACCAGCGCATGAGCGCAGTCGATCCGCATCTGACGCGCATCGTGGTGACCCATCACCCGTTCGATATGCCGGATGATTATGACCATAAGGATCTGGTCAACCGCGCGCCCCAAGCCATGCAGGCATTCGCCAACTGCGGCGTGGACTTGCTGCTGGCCGGCCATCTGCACGTGAGCCACGCGCACAACACGGCGCAGCGCTACGAGATCAGCGGCTATGCGGCGCTGATGGTGCAGGCCGGAACGGCCACCTCCACGCGGGCGCGCGGCGAGAACAATAGCTTCAATGTACTGCGCGTGGCGCACGACCGCGTGCAGGTGGAGCGCTATAGCTGGGATGCTGCCAGTGCCTGCTTTGTGCCCAGCCAGAGCGAATACTTCCAGCGCAGCGCTGGCGTGTGGACCGAGCAGCTATAAAGGCTGACAGGGCTGTTGCCGCTACAGCCAGTAGTGCATCAGGCTGGCGGCCCATTCGCGCAGCCGGTCCAGCCACGGGCGCTGCTGCCATGCGGCGCGGGTAATCTCGCTGGAGTTGCGCAAGTCTTCCTGAAATGCCGCTTCCATCTGCTGGCCGAATTCCGGCCCCAACACCACCACATTGAGCTCGCTGTTGTGCAGGAAGCTGCGGGTGTCGATATTGGTCGACCCCACGGTAGACCACAGGCCGTCGATCACGGCAGTTTTGGCATGCAGCACGCTGAGCTTGAGGTGGTAGATCTTCACGCCGCTATCGAGCAGCTGGTCGTAGTAGGCATGGCCGGCGTAGAACACCAGCCCGCTGTCGGATACGCCGGGCAGGATGACGCGCACATCCACCCCGCGCTGTGCGGCAGCGGTCAGGGCAGCGATGGTCTGCTGGTCCGGCACGAAATACGCGGAAGTGAGGTGGATGCTGGTACGCGCCTGCTGGAAGGCCAACTGATATGCCTTGTAGATATCGAAGGGATCGTCGCTATCGCTGCCCAGCACGCGCACCAGCTTGTCGCCGGCGCTGGCGGCAGGCGGGAAGTAATCTGCATCGGGCAAATCCTGGCTATCCTGCGTGGCCCACTGGCGCACGAACAGCCACTGGAAGGCCCGCACGGCCGGTCCTTCTACCTTGATATGGGTGTCGCGCCAGCCCGGCTGACGCTCGGCATGGCGCTTGCCGCTGGAATGGAACAGCGAACTGCGCGCATAGCTGGCGCTGATGTTGATACCGCCGGTGAAGGCGACACTGCCATCGACGATCAACACCTTGCGGTGGTCGCGGTGGTTGAGTTCCCAGCTTTCGCCGCGCAGATGGGCGGGATTGACGGGATTAAATTCCAGCAGGCGTATGCCGGCATCGCGCATGCGCTGGAAGAACTCGGCCGGCACGCCCATGGTGCCCACGCTGTCGTACAGAATGTTGACGGTGACGCCCTGGCGCTGCTTGGCCATCAGCGCTTCGGCAAATTCCAGCCCCAGCGCATCCTGATCGAAGATATAGGTCTCCAGATTGATGTGATTGCGCGCGCCGCGTATGGCTTTGAGCATTTCGCCCATGGTCTGCGGACCATCGAACAGCAGGGTGCAGCGGTTGCCGGCGATCAGGGGGACGCCGGTGGCATCCTGTTCCAGCGCGGCCAGTGTGGCCGGATCGAGCCGGCCCTGCGGCCAGCGCTTGGCCAGCAGCGCACGTGCCCGCGCGGCGGGCAGCTCGCCTTTCGCCCCCTGTACCTGTAACGGGGTAGCACTGGCAGGGGCCAGATTGGTAGCCGGTGCAAGCTGGGGCAGGGAAGCGCATGCACCGAACAGGCTGCAGCACAGCAGCGCCAGTGCCAGCAGTCCGGGCCAGTGCACGCGCCGCATGTTCAGTCTTCCTGCCGTTCTGCAGCCGTTTCAGCGCTGCCGAAGAAGAAGCGGATCGGTCCCTGACGCCAGCGCCGCAGCAGCGCTGCCAGCAATTGCCAGCCGTGGCGGAAGCGGGCCTGACGTGCGCGTAGCGCCACCCACAGGGCCAGCCCGAAGCTGACCAGCAGATTGACAGTGCCGATGGCAAGAAAACCGGCCACTGAGGTGAGCACTAGCTGCCAGCTGGCCTGATGATCGAGCGCTACCATGGCGGTGGCGAAGTTGGCTGATGAAAAAGTCACGTGGCGTATGTCCAGCGGCAGGCCGAGCAGGAAGCCTAGCAGCGGCATGACCCCCAGCAAAATACCGAAGTAGAAATTTCCCATCAGCCCACCCAGATTGTTTTCCAGATAGTGCCCGAGGCGAGCCAGTCGTGGCGCACCGATCAGTCGTTCCAGCGACCGCAGCTGCTTCACGCGGTTGGCCCAGCGCGTGTACAGGGCCTGATTGTCGTAGTAGCCCGAAATCAGGCCGGCCAGGAACAGGCAGACTCCGGCGATTGCCGCGTACAGCAGCGTGTAGCCGTTAAGAGGATCGATGTCGTGCAGCAGACGCATGGCTTTCTCGGGCGAGATCAGCGGCTGCCCCGTCAGATAGGGCCAGCTCATGGCGATCAGCCACGCCACCGGTATCGCCGTGGCCAGATTGCCCAGCACGGCCATGTTCTGGGTGCGGATTACTTTATTGCAAAGCTCGGCCATGCTGTCGATGTCGATATTGCGCCCATCCTTGCTGTGCAGGCCCGCGGCGATGTGCGACGCCGTCATGGCCGGTTGTTTGGTGGCGACAGTGAAATGCAGCAAGTGGATGAACATAAAGCCCAGCGAATAGTTCATGCCGTACATGAAGGTTGCTACCAGCGGCGCAGTACGCAGGCTGGACATAAGCAGCTTGAACAGCGCCATGAAGCCGATCACCAGACCGGCCCCGGCCGAAGAATAGAACATGGCGCGCAGCTGGCTGCGGTCGTCGGCGACATAGTGTTCGCCTGTGTGGCTGGCGTTTTCCGTGACGTTGCGGGCCAGCAGGTTGATGTTGTCGCGTACCAGATCGCGCACCAGATACTTGTTGCTGTGCGCACTGATCAACTCCTGTGCCAGCGCCAGTGCCGCCATGCGCCGCTGCGGGCGCGGCTGTGGCTCCACCAGTTCCAGCAGCTTGCGCAAGCGCTGTATGCTCTGGCCCAGTGTCACCAGCAGGTAGGTGAGGGCGATGCTGGTGCCCTGGCTGAGGGCTTTTTTGCGGATGCTGGCAATGACATGATCGCATTGATCCAGCATCACCAGCAGATGGCTGCCGTCCTCGGGAGCGATTGCTGGATCGTGCTGGCGCTGCTGGTAGTTGTCCAGATAGCGCAGCGTTTCCACGTTCTGGGCGAGAAATGGGGATTCGTAGGTTTCTATCTCGGTATGGAAATTGGTCAGGCGGGGCTCAAGGCCGATGGCGCTGATGCGATAGGACAGCGTGCGTACAGCTTCCAGCAGGCCTGGCAGCATCAGCTGTTCGGGTGGGCCGGCATGGGCGGCGCACAGCACATCGAGCAATTCCAGCCAGTCTTCGGCCGGGACGGCAGCGATCCAGCGCTGGTCGCTGCGGCGCAACAGGATGTGGTCGAGCGCATCGCTCAGATAATCCTCGCCCAGTGCCGGCGGCAGTATACGGTAGGACACGCGCCGTTTGAATTCGCTGAAAAAGCCGTCGTTGGACAGCACGCCCGTCTCCGTGTACAGGCTGGCATGGCGGCGGCTGCGCAGCAGGTTGCAGGCGTACTGGTAAAGTGCGGCAGCGTGGCGCGGATTGCCTTTGAGTAGCTGGCACAGGGTGCGTACATTGGCTATCGCGCTGGCACTGTCGCTGGCCCGGCGCGGGCGCAGGGTGGCGACCAGCTGCACCATCAGGCCGATGTCGCAGCTATCGCCGTCTAGGCGTTCAAGTATCTCTAGCATGGTCGGGGTAATGGTTGGGGATGCTGCAGTCTAACACCGTGCGCGGGACAGGTATGTTCGCTAGCGAACATCGGTAAGACGGTGGCGTCTGACTAGCGGCGTTGGGGGAGCTGATGCCCGAGCGCCGATCCGTGCTAAATTGTCTGTTTTCAAGATTCTCGGGAACGCGTATGTATCTGACTTATTTCAACGGTGGCTGGTCCGAGGGCAATACGCCCCTGTTTGGCGCGATGGATCACAGTGTCTGGCTGGGTTCTTCCGTGTTTGACGGTGCACGTGCTATCCGTGGCCGCCTGCCGGACTTGCGTCTGCATTTGCAGCGCGTAATCAATTCGGCGGAGCGGGTAGGGCTGGTGTGCCCGCTGACGGTGGATGAAATGGAGCAGCTGGTGATCGATGGCGTTGCCAAGTTCCCGCCCGACGCAGAATTGTATGTGCGCCCGCTGGTGTTCGGCACCGACGGTCTGCTAGTGCCAACCAGGAGCGCATTTGCACTGACGCTGTTCGATGCGCCCATGCCCAAGTTCCACGGCTTCTCGGCCTGCCTGACGGCACTGCGCCGACCCGATCCATCGATGGCGCCCACGGATGCCAAGGCTTCGGCCCTGTACGCGAATTCCTCCAAAGTGATACGCGAAGCGCAGCAGCGCGGTTTCGATACGGCAGTGGTATGCGACAGTCTGGGTAATGTGGCCGAGTTTGCGTCGGCTAATCTGTTCCTGGTCACGCCCGAGGGCAAGGTGGGGACGCCGGTAGCGAATGGGACTTTCCTGTCCGGTATCACACGGGCTCGCGTGATCGCCTTGCTGGCACAGGAGGGGATAGTGGTGGAAGAGCGTACCGTGCGGCCGGAAGAGCTGGAGACGGCGGTGGAAATCTTCAATACGGGTAACTACGGCAAGGTGTCGCCATGTACCCGCTATGAAAACCGCCCGCTGGCCATAGGCCCGATTGCTGCGCTGGCACACGCCCGTTACATGGCGTTTGCAGGCCTGGCCTGAGGCCGCGGCGCGGAACCCTAAGGCGGGGGGCGCCAAGTCTAGAGCCCCCGTCCGCTAATCAGACGCAGCAGCACCATGATGATGGCGATCACCAGCAAGACATGGATGAAACCACCGATGGTGTAGGACGTTACCAGCCCCAGCAGCCAGAGTATGATGAGTACGACGGCAATGGTGTACAGCATAGCGTTCTCCTTATTCAAGTGAGGCCGCCGGTGGCAGTGCTGCCGTGGCGACGCTTGCATGCATTCTCCCTAGCGCGGCAATTACCGTCCGTACGCTAGCGTACTTAATTGGCGCGCAGCTGGCCGTTCACGATACGCACGGCATCGCCTTCGCGCCACTGCGGCTGGGCCTGCTGATGCAGCACCCGGCGCGCACCGTTATCCATCTGTACCGTGATTTCCCAGCGGTGGGTGGTCTTCATATTCCCTTCGACCTGATTGCCCGCTACTGCGCCGCCCACTGCGCCGGCCACGGTGGCGAGTTGGCGGCCATGGCCGCTACCGATCTGGTTGCCCAGCAGGCCGCCCAGTATGGCGCCGCCTGCCGCGCCGACACCCGTACCCTGGCCACGCTGCTCGACGCTGCGGATGCTGCTGATAACGCCGCAGCTATTGCAGACCGCGGCGGCGGGCCGTTCGACCGTCTGGCTGGGTGCGGCACTACGGCTGCCATCGACCGCGGCGTAGTGTACCGGAGCCATCTCGCTTGCGCTGGCAGGACGTGGTGTGCTGTCGCTGCTGGCAGCTTGTACCGGTACGCTGTCGCGCGCATGGGTATCGGGCAGCCAGCCCATGATGGCAGCGCTGCCGACGCCGCAGAACAGCACCACGGCAACGGCGGCGCTCACGATCAGCGGATGCAGGGATTTGCCGGAAGGTGTGCGGTGGGTATCCATGATGTACTCCTTGAAAGGTGGAAGATGTGCAGATTTTCCGCTAGGACATCTTTTGCTTCCGTGCGTCAGCGTACATACAGCACATCATTGCGCCACTACGCTGCCGTTATGCTTACCTACGCCGCCACCGACGAACCGCTTACCGCACCGCGTTTGCCGCAGAATCTGCTGCTGGCTGCGCTGCCCGAGCCTCAGCGTGTGCAGATGCTGGCGCTGTGCGACACCGTGCGGGGGCAGGCAGGGCAGGCGCTGTTCGAACCGGGCCAGATGCCGGATTGCATGTATTTCCCGATCGATACGCTGGTGTCGCTGCTGGCCGTGGCAGATGGCCGCATGACGCTGGAAGTGGGCGTAGTGGGAAGGGAAGGCATGCTTGG
>Ga0187842_1000343_pt1 | contig 23998 bp, 23 predicted proteins | sample SpaLakP09_SKY_41_FD_134514 | JGI IMG/M metagenome (GOLD analysis project Ga0187842, IMG submission 134514) | Oligotrophic lake water microbial communities from Sparkling Lake, Wisconsin, USA - SP09_SKY_41 | ecosystem: Environmental > Aquatic > Freshwater > Lake | place: USA: Sparkling Lake... | reverse complement strand
AGCAATAAAAAGGGTAGCATCAAAGAACCAAAGGTTAATTCCAAAATTTAAAGAAGCTCATCCAGACTGTGGTGAATATTCTTCACCCTTTTCAGATCAATTTGATCATATAATTATAGAATCAATGGGAGGTTCAGGTGATAACGATGTTGAAAAAGAAGATAAAATAATAAGAAAAATATCATCAGCAACAATTATAGATAAATAATGATATAAACTAATTAATTAATTTAAAAACTTGTTGTCCTTTGTCATTAAGTTCATATGAACCTATTTTTAATGGAATTATAGACGAATCTTTTAATGCGGATTTATAAGTATTTTTGTCATAAATATCTAAGACATTTTTACTAATTCTTCTATATATATATTCAACTCCGTTTATAGTTATAGGTTTTCCTACCCATTCTATCGCTACTTTATTTGCTTGTAAAGTTGTATCGTTTTGTTGATCAGCGTAATCTGGTAAATAAGAAAATTTCTCTTTTGTAGGATCACCAAAATTAACACATTTACCATTTGAGTAAATATAACAATCGAAAGCTGATTCTTTAATAGCATCTGTTAGTTGAGAAGTTAAGTTAGATTTAATTTCAGATATTTCATAAAGATATTGGTCACTAGTAATAGGAAGTTTAGGTATTCCTTTGCTTAAATCTTTTCTTTTTAATTCAATTGCTTCATCAGATTTTAATTGAGATTCAGAAAATATCATAAGATAAACAAAAACCTCTACAGTTTGTAGATTTTTAGGTAAATCTTTATGACTGCATATTCTTCTAGCGCGCCCGATAACTTGTTCTAAACGAACCGGATGCCAATATGGTTCCATAATATGAACAAAACGTGTATTTCTTAAATTAATTCCTTCTGAGCCGGATGATGTGATCATGAATACTTTAATTGCCTCTCCCATATTATTATTTCTGTATTTTGATTTTAATACATTTCCGATGCTATCAGGAATGTCATCCCATTCACCATTATAAATATGTCTTAACATTTCTTTTTCCTCGCTTGTTTCAGTTCCAGTATACAAAGCATATGTTGGTTTTCCTTCATCTGCTTCATTAATATCAATTTCCCAAATATTAAGATTATTCTTTTTAATTTTAAACCTCGCAAACCCATTTTTTTCAAGAACTAAACAAAAAATGCCAATTCCTTCAGCAGTTCTAAATTGACTATATACTAAATGTAGTCCTTGGTATTCCTTGTCTTGAATATTTTCCAACATATGTAAAAATTTTGGACTATATGTTTTTAAAGCTTCAGGTGTTAAGAATTCGTTTGAATGTTCTTCAATATCCAAAATAGCTTTTTTAAGACGTTCCTTATAATCAATGCCTCCAATTTCATCAAGAATTTCATCCCCTTCATTTTCACCTTCACGATCATCTTGAACATCCTGTTTAGTTTCTGTTTTAGCGCCTTCTTTAAGTATTTGTTCTATTTTTGTATCTCCTTCTTCGTCTTTCTTTTTTTTACTTTGCGGAATAGGTCTATCAGGCATAACGTAATTACAGAATAAACGTGAAAAAATTCTATATGTAGATGCTTTTTCTTCAAACAACTCGCCAACCCCTCCTGCGGGTTTCTTTTTTTTTTCGTATAATCTCTCTTCTTTACGTGCGGCTTCATAAATTTTAAATTGTGTATCGCTCATAGGTATTCTAACTATATGATAATCTATACCTAGTTTTTTATCATATTTGGGTAATAAACTTTCTTGTGCACTTTTGAAATAAGAAGATAATCCAATAATTCGTCTTTTTAAAGCGTCAACATTCTTAAGTTTTTTGTTTTCATCATTAATATAACGTGATATAAAGCTATCTAAATCATCCGGTAATGCCTTTTTATTAATAATTTGAATGCCTTGTGGAACGATATCAATATCATTTCTTTTTAAAATATTTATTATTTTTCTCTCAAAATCGTCATCTGTTGTGAATTCAGTATCAAATGATGTTCCTGTTTCATCTTTTTTAATATTAGATACCCCTTGATAACCTGAATCTTTTTTAATTTTATTTTTGAATCCGAATGGGTTTCTTGTAATAGTTAGAATTTTACTAGATGGCGAATAATCTAAATAGTCTAATGATTTCTCGCCAAGTAGCATATTTTGAAGTGTTTGTTTATCAATTTTATTGGTTGTTTTAGGAACTAAAGGTATTTTCCATGTTTTGATATATCCTCTTAAAATATTAAAAAGAATAGAAAACTCGTTTGGGTAATTTATAACTGGTGTTCCTGTTAATAATACAATTCGTGCATTTTTTGCTCTTAATAACATGTAATATAATTTAGTAGCTAAGTTAAGCGGTGTATACTCTCCAAATAAGTTTTCGTCTTTTTCTTCTCCTTCTTTATTTTTTTTCTTTTCTTCTCCTGGTATAGGTTTTTCTTTTTTTAACTTGTTAACAATTCTACTGATTAAATTATGAGCCTCATCAATAATTACAACTGCATCATTAAAAATATTTTTTGTAAATTTGGAAGTCATTTCAGATAAACGTTGAGCACGTAATCCGTTATAATTAATAAATATGTATTTTTGTTTAATCATTTCGTTAAGTTGTTCTTCAAGAATTTTTTTGTTTGTATCACTTAACCCATCATAGTTAGATTTTTTATTTATATTAATAAAGAATGCGCCATTATTTTTACGAATATATTCTTGTGGTAAATTTAATAAAGCAGAAATTGTTTTTAACGCATCTTGATTATTAACTGTAGATATCCATTCCCAATATTGATTTCTTTTATAAAGTAAATCTCCGCATTTTTTAAGTTCTTCAATATAATTTGCGCGTAATGATGCTGGTGTCATAATAATAACTCGTTTTGCATCTTTCATTCCTTCAGCAATAGCAATAGATGTACACGTTTTACCCGAACCGAGACCATGATATAAAAGTAAACCTCTGTAAGGCGTATATAGATTAATATAATCTCTTACTATCTTTTGGTGGGTTAATAGAGAGAAATCAGTTGTTGTTTTTCCGATTATATCACAAGAAATATTTTCTTTATTTTCCTGCATTTCCTTTCGGTATGGTTCAAATAAGGAATTTATAAAATTAACAAAAATTTCTCTATTATTCATATAATAACTTGAAACCTTAAGTAATATAGGGGGTGTTTTTTTTGGCATACGATTATTTAACTCTGTATCCCCAATTTCAACAAGAGTTTCCGGTCCTATTATAGCAACCCCTTTTTCTATTTTTTCAGTAAGTCTTTTCTTTTTTTTAGGTGCCTTAATAATAATAACTTCATTGCCTTCTATTTTTTCTTTAGGTTTCATAACAATTTCATCTGGTGCATTTTTGTCATCTTCATCTTCTTCTATAATAAATCTTGTAGTTTTAGGTTTAATTTTGACTTTTAACTTTTCTTCTTCATTTACATCAATTATTATGTTTTGTGGTGGCATTTGTTCTTTTATATTAAAAACAGGTTTAATGGATACTTTAAGTTTTTTATTTTCTGCTAGTTTTTTAAGAAGTTCTTCTCGATCAAAACCTTTATAAGTTTCATCTACAATTAAAGTTTCATTTTTAGGTTGTTTTATTCTGTTTTCTTCTTTGATATCCTCTTGTTCTTCTCCTTCTAATTTTTCATCTGTTTCTAACACTAAGTTTGGTTTAATAAGTATTTCTTTATTTTCCTCATCACTTTTTTTTTTGGTTTTTGATTTTATAGTGCCTTTAGGTTCTTTTATAACAACAAAAACCCGTTCTCTCTTTTCAACAGTTGGTTTTATTGTTAATTTTTCTTTTAATAAAGCTAAAGGATTCATTACTTATATAATTTCAATATATAAATTTTTATATTTTTACAAATGAAAATATAAAATATAAAAATTTATTCATCACTAGACGCATCAATAATCTTAATTGCTTCATTACAAGCGATTTGTTCAGCCTTACGTTTAATTTTATGTTGCCCTTCCCCCATAAATATAAATGTTTTACCGTTATCTGCGACAAAATCTTTGATTGCTTTAAAATTTTTAAAAAAATATATATCAACAGAATCTTTATGTGTTAAAGTGTGTATAGATTGTCCTAAACATAAATAAACGCCCATTTTATATCCGAATTCTATGTCGTGTTCTATTTCTAAATAATGTGGCGTAACCTTAAATTCTTTTTGAATTTTAACTTGTAATATATTTTTATAATTATCGTCATTTTGAATAAGGTCTATCCAGTCAATATGGTTTTCAAATACATTTTCAATAAACTTTTGCGCCATTTGAAATCCAGGACCAGTAACAAACATATTTTGAAACCAATTTTCTTCATCTTTAACAACAATTTTATTAAAATCAAGAAATAATGCTCCAATAAATGCCTCAAATAAACAGCCAAGTTTTTTCAAATTTGTTCTTATTTTTTTTTTCCTCAGCGTGTTTTGAAATAATTAACCATTTATGTAGACCCATTTCAAATGCGATTCTTCCGATAGCTTCATTCTTTACAATGGCTATTTTTTTTTCTGTCATAAATCCTTCATCTGCTTTTGGAAAACGCCTATAAAGTAAATATTTTGCTACACATTCAAGAACGCCATCGCCTAAAAATTCAAGACGTTCATTTGATTTACTATTCAGCGGCAAACAATCGTGCGGTTTTTCAATAATATTTATGTTTTGCTGAACATTTTCAATATTTGGACGTTTTGTGTAGGAACGATGAACAAACGCTCTCTCATACAAAGCCATATTATTTACAGTAGGCGGTAAACCATATTTTGAAAGAATAGATTGTACTTTGCACAATGTAATCTTTACATTTAAGGGATTGTAAGGATTAAATATTAAACCTTCCTCTGTTCTAATTATATCGTCGTCATGTGCTATTTTCACCTCCGCCATTATTATATTTATTTAGATGTCTTTATATAGGTTCGTTATATATATTATAACAGGTCTTAAACGTATAGTGTCTATACCTATATATGGAGGATATAGAATTATGGTTGCCAGAAACAAATTATAAAAATTATGAAGTCAGTTCATTCGGTAATGTACGTAATATACACCTTTGAACATCCTAATACTGATGAAAAATTAGAAAAGTTTAATTCTATCCAAGATGCTGCGGAATGGGTTGTTTCTCAAGGTTTATCCAATAAAATATAAAATGTAAGATGCTCTATAAGTTGCGCAGTAAATAAAATTTATAAATCATCTTTTGGTATTAAATGGAAAAAAGAAGAACAAGAAAGTTTAGAAAAAGAAGAATGGCGAGAAATTAAAATTAATAATGAAGTAAAAGAAGGTTATTATATATCTTCTTTAGGAATATTTAAGAATAAAAAAGGAATAATAATGTCAAACTATAAACCACATCACAGCGGTTATATTTATGTAAGGGTAAATATACAAAAATACGCTCAACATAGGTTGGTTGCGTTAATGTTTTTATCAAATGTAGAAAATAAACCATTTGTAAATCATATAGATGGAAATAAAACAAATAATAAAGTAGATAATTTAGAATGGGTTACCAGTTCAGAAAACAATTCACATAGTTGCAAAATAGGTTTAACAAAACATTATAAAAGAAAAATAACCCAATATGATTTAGAAATGAATGAAATTAAAAAGTTTGATTCCATTAAATCATCAAGTGAAATATTAAATATTTGTTGCAGTAGTATTAAAGCTGTTTTATATAATAAACAAAAAACAGCAGGAGGTTTTATATTTAAATATTTAGAATAAAATAATAAATTAATAAAAATAAAAATATTTTTGTATTGTATACTATGGTTTATTATTCCGGAAGTAAAATGGCTAGAAATGCAGCTTCAATCACAAACCGTCCAAATTGCGGGGGCGTAAAAAAAGCCGGCACAGCTCCTCGTGTAGGTTGGTATTTATCAAGTAATACTATGTTAATCGGTGCTCCTCAAACTGTTCCTACAGTTTGTATGCCAAACAGAACAATTCAAACCCAAAAGACAGGATACCGTGCTACAATTGGTGGAAATATGGGTTAATTTGTTTGGTAATATTTTTGTAAATATTAATATAAAAAATGATTTAATAATAACTTATTAAATAATTTAATAGTATGATTATCAAGATAGATTGTCGTGAATGCGATCTTTTACATGAGATAAATAAACTGGTTGCGAATATTCCTATTTTCAAAAAAATAATAATAAAAAGCGAATCTTTGTCTATAGGCGATGTTATAATATCAGACGAAAATGAAGATAAATTGATTATAGAGAGAAAGACAGTATCAGATTTGTTATCAAGTATTAAGGATGGTAGATATGCTGAACAATCGTATAGACTGAATGGTTTAAATCATCATAATCACAACATAATTTATCTTATAGAAGGTGATGTGTGTCGTGTGAATCGTTTCAAGCCTGACAATAAAATAGAAAAACTAACATTATATTCAGCGATGTTCTCTCTAAATTATTATAAAGGTTTCTCAGTGTTTAGGACATTTTCTTTAGAAGAAACTGCTACTATAATTTGTAATATGGCTTATAAATTAGAAAAAGAATTAAATGATAAAAAGGCTTTTTATACAAAAACAGAAAATATAGTGAAAGTAGAAAATTCAATTAACGAAAATAAAGAGCCCACCGAAGAAGTTGAAGCCACAGAAAAAGATTATGTTGGCGTTATTAAAAAAGTAAAGAAAGAAAATATTACCCCAGACAATATTGGAGAGATAATGTTGTGTCAAATTCCAGGAATAAGTTCTGTAACTGCTCTTGCTATTATGGAAAAGTATAAAACACTTCCAAATTTAATTAAAGAGATAGAGAATGATAATGTTTGTTTAAAGGACATTACGTTAACAAATTCAAATGGAAAAGTTAGAAAAATAAATAAAACAAGTATAACAAATATTGTAAAATTTCTATTGAAAAAATAAAAGTAAATTATATGAATAAAGAATTAATGAACCTATTTTTATTTATTGGAATTCTATTTGTTTTATACTTAATATTTAGAGGATTAAACTTTAGAATTAAAGAAGGTATGACAGATGGAACAACAAATAATGATATTTCACAAGAAAACGGTATAGCAAATAATGCCGCAACATATGGTGCAAATATCAAAGCAACTAATATAAAATATCAAGACCAATTATTAATAACAAAATATCGTAAAGATTATGAAACAGCAATTATAAATATAGATGATTTAATAAATAATCTAATGTTAAATACAGTTTTATCTATAAATAGCAATAAACCTGATAATTCTATAAAAAAATTAGTAGAATTAAATCAAGCAAAGACAGCATTAAATGAAGTTATGAAATTTGTTGACAAACAATAATTATATATTTAAGGAGTATAAATTTGAACATTATTTTCAGCATAATAACCTTTATTAACCAGATTTTGCGTATATTCAGAACCTCCCCAATTTGGATCCATTGGGTTTGGACTAACCTCAGCCATTTCTTGTTGAATATCCATTTTGTCTAAAGGTGTTGTTGTACCAATGTAATAACTTGTTTGATCATGTGCTGGATATGAATTATAATTATATGGTGGGTCATTTCGAGTAGCATCAACTAAAAGTGTTGGATTTGGATATGCTGGTTCGCCAACTTGTTCAAGAGGTGTTTCAAACATAGGTTGAATTTGCGATGCTATTCCTATTGGAGCGGCTGAAGATGGAGGCAATCCTGCTTGTGGTTCTGATACACTTGGTCTTGATTTATATACACGATTGCCTTGTGTATCATATGTTTCTTGTAAATATAATACAGGGCATCTAATGTTTTGACTTCTTTGCCAATCTAAAAATTCAGTATATTCTTCTAAATTTTCAAATTCAATTGGATTAACCCCAGGCACTCGTGCTAATTTGGAGTTATATAAATAAAAACTGGCTCCTTTTTGAATTAGCAAATTAGGGCAGCTTGGTTCTCTGGAATTATTTGTTAAACCTTCATAATATTTAGGTTCAGCTGATTTTGCGTAAAAATATAATCCAATTAAAAATACTAATAAAAATAGAAAACTTAACAATGTCATTATATATTATGGGGATAAAATTGTTATAATTTATTTTCTATTTATTCTATATAAATGGTATTTATACATATTAATAAAAATCTTGAAGGAAGAAATAACAATCCAATTGATAAATTAGAATCAATTATGGATAATTTAAATAATAAGACTTTTATGTTAATTTATATGGAAGGTTGCGGTCCTTGCAATGCTGTTCGTCCAGAATGGAAAAAATTACAAAATGTATTACATAATAATTTTGTAAATAGAAATGATACAGCAATTGTTGATATTGATAAAGATTTAATTCAAAAAGTAAAATATATAAAAGAACAACCTGTCGGTTTTCCAACAATACTATATATTACAAATAAAGGTGAAAATATTGAAAATTATGAAAATAGTGAAATACAAAATAAAGATCGTAGTATTGATTCATTTATTGAATGGATTAAATTAAAAATAGGCGAGCCTAATATAAGTAAAGGAGAAACAATAAATAGTCAAAATGGAGGGAAAAGTAAGAAGAAAAGACGTGTAAAACGAACATTAAAATCTAAAAGAAAAACTAATAAAAAGTTAAGTAAAAAAAAGTATTATAAACACGGTAGAAATAATAGAAAGTAAAATACGTATTAATTTGTAAAATTTTCTTTTGAATAACCAATAATAGCACAAGCAATTCTTTTTCCAGCATTACCTGTTTTTAAACTATCAGCATTATTACCTTTACCACAATCATCCTCATCAGCGTGAATTATCAAACCTCTTCCAATAATATTACATTTAGTTCCACGAAGTTTGATAACATTATCGTTAAATGAATAAATTGCCTCACCATTACTATTTGTTTTTAAGTTTCCCAAATCTCCGACGTGTCTTTCAGTCATACCAGGACAACCGTGTTGTTTTCCATATGGGTTAAAATGTGAACACATACTAGTACATTTATCAGTTAAGTCGCCTGCTTCGTGTACGTGAAAACCGTGAAGACTATTTTTTTTTAATCCAACAATATTAACATCAATTATAATTTTATTATTTTTTAGATCTTCACTAAAACGGACAGTTCCCTTAATTTTTGTATCATTAAATACGGCGATAGCATTAATCTGGTTATTATTCATATAAATATATATAATAATATACTTTTAATTCGATTTAAATAAAATTGAATTAAATAAAGAAGATAGATATAAATTAATATAATAATTAAACAATGGAATACGTTTTTAGAATTTTCGACTTTAATGTTTATAATGCGAGCGATAGTTTATCAGATGATGAACAAAATGTCTACAAAGATACAAATAATTTTATAATTCAAATTTTTGGAGTTGACGAAAATGGAATAAAATATTCATTAAATGCGTTAGGTTTTCGTCCATTTTTCTATGTAATGGTAAATGATAGATGGAATACTAAGATTAAAGAAGCATTTGTATCTCATTTGAAAGATAAAATGGGTAAATTTTATCATGGCTCTATTACTGATTGTAAAATTATAAAACGTAGAAAGTTATACGGTTTTGATGGTTGCAAAGAACACAAATTTATATTTATTGAATTTGCCAATGTTAACGCTTTTAACAAAGCTAAAAATTTTTGGTATTCGGACTACAGTAAAGGTCATACATTATTAAAAAATGGATATAAATTTTATGATACTGATATAAAATTGTATGAGGCAAACATTCCACCTCTATTGCGTTTCTTTCATATTAAAGATATAAGTCCGTCTGGTTGGATTGCTATTCCCAAAAAAAAGGCATTAGTAAATGACGGAGATGTAAAAAAAGTAAACTGTGATTTTGAACTAAGCACAGATTATAAAAATATTATCCCATTAAATGATAACGAAACAAGGGTTCCTTATAAAATAATGAGTTTTGATATTGAAGCAAGCAGTAGTCATGGTGATTTTCCAGTTCCAGTTAAAACATATAAAAAACTTTCTACAAATATTGTTGAATATATTGAAAATTTAAAAATGGAAATGACAAAAGAATTGTGTAAAAATATTTTAAGAAGAATTATATTGGCTGCGTTTGGATATGAAAAGATGGAACAAATTGATTTAGTATACCCAAAAGTACCACCTGGTTCAAAAGAAGAAGTTAAAAAATTATGTGAATTCTGGTTAGAAACATTAGTTAGAAATTTAAAATCAAATGATGCTTGTAATGAAGAAAATAGCATTGAGAATTTATTTGAAAAAATGGGAATGGATGAAGAGGATGATAATGATTATAAAACCCATATTAAATCTTATACTGATAAACAAGCAACAATTGTAGATATTCTTTGTGATAAAAAATTTGAGCGCGAAGGTAAGTTAAATGAATTAAATGAATCATTAAAAAAAATATTTCCAAAATTAGAAGGTGATAAGGTGACATTCATTGGGTCAACATTTATGAATTATGGTAACGAAGACCCTCATTTCAATCATTGTATCGTATTAAATACGTGTTCTGACATGCCTATTAATAATTCAATAATTGAAACTTATAATACAGAAAGGGAAGTTTTGCTTGCTTGGCAAAAATTAGTTCAAAGTGAAAATCCTGATATTATTATTGGTTATAATATATTTGGATTTGATTATGAATTTATGTTTAGACGTGCAGAGGAAAATAATTGTGTAGAAGAGTTTTTGAAACTATCTCGTAATAAAGATGAAATTTGCGGAACTCTAATAAAAGATCAAAATGGCAATAATACTAGAAAATACAAAATTGAAGAAAGCACTTTACAAATTGCTAGTGGTCAACACGATTTAAGATTTATTAAAATGAACGGACGTTTACAGGTTGATTTATATAACTTTTATCGTCGCGAAACAAATTTAATTTCATATAAGCTTGATTATGTTGCTGGTAATTTTATTGGTGATTATGTCAATAAATTAGAACATACACAGTCTAATAGCATTATACAAACTGGCAATATGACAGGTCTTTTAGTCGGTAGCTATGTTCATTTTGAAGAAATTGGACATTCTGTAGATTATTACCAAGATGGTTCAAAATTTGTAGTATTAGAAGTTGACAAAAAAAACGGTAAATTTATTATAAATGGTGTGATTAATCCAAACACAAATAATAAAAAAGTTAGATGGTGTTTAGCAAAAGATGATGTATCGCCTAAAGATATTTTTAGAATGTCTAACGGAACAGCTGACGATAGATCTGTAATTGCCAAATATTGTATTCAAGATTGTAATCTAGTGCATTATTTATTTAATAAGTCAGATATTCTTACTGGATTTATTGAAATGGGAAAAATTTGTAGCGTTCCTATAAATTTCCTTGTTATGCGTGGTCAAGTATTAAACTAACTAGTTATGTTGCTAAAAAATGCCGTGAAAAACGTACATTAATGCCAGTAATAGAAAAAGGTGAGTTAGATGAAGGATATGAAGGAGCTATTGTTTTAGATCCAAAATGTGATTTATATTTAGATAACCCGGTTGCTTGTGTAGACTATGCTTCATTATACCCTAGTTCTATGATTAGTGAAAATTTATCTCACGATAGTAAGGTTTTAACTAAAGAATATGACCTTGCTGGAAATTTAATTGAAGAATGGGGTGAAAAGGATGAAAATGGTATTTATATTTATGATAATTTGCCAGGATATGAATATGTATATATAACTTATGATACATATAAATATCATAGAACTCATCCTAAGGCAGCTGCTCAAAAAATTAAATGTGGTTATAAATTATGTCGTTTTGCACAGCCAAAATATGATGAAAATAATGAAGTTGAAAATGGAGCAATTATGCCTTCTATTTTAAAAGAACTTTTAAAGGCAAGAAAAGATACAAGAAAATTAATACCTTTACAAAAGGACGAATTTATAAAAAATGTTTTAGACCAACGTCAGATTGGTTATAAATTAACGGCTAATTCTCTTTATGGTCAGTGTGGTGCTAAAACAAGTACATTTTATGAAAAAGATATCGCAGCATGTACAACTGCAACTGGACGCAAACTGTTGACTTACGCTAAAAAAATAATAGAAGAATGTTATGGAAATAAAATTTGCGAGACAAAAAATTATGGTCCTGTTTTAACTAAAGCAGAATATATTTATGGTGATACCGATTCTGTATTCTTCACTTTTAATTTACAAACTCCAGAAGGTAAGCCAATTTGTGGAAAAGAAGCTTTAGAAATTACAATTGAAATTGCACAAGAAGCAGGTCATTTGGCTTCGAAATTTTTGAAAAGTCCTCACGACTTGGAATATGAAAAAACATTTATGCCGTTTTGTTTATTATCTAAAAAAAGATATGTTGGTATGCTTTATGAAACAGATCCGAATAAATGTAAGAGAAAAGAGATGGGCATTGTATTAAAAAGACGCGATAATGCTCCAATAGTAAAAGACATTTATGGTGGAATTATTGATATTTTAATGAAAAAGCAAAATATTCAAGAAGCCATAGATTTCTTAAAAAGCTGTTTACAAAATATTGTAAATGAAAAATATGCTATTGATAAACTGATTATCACTAAATCTTTACGTTCTGGATATAAAAACCCCAAAACTATAGCACATAAGGTATTAGCTGATAGAATTACAAATAGAGACCCAGGTAATAAACCAGGACCTGGCGATAGAATACCATTTGTTTACATCGTGACAAAAGATAAGAAATCTCTACAAGGAGATAAGATTGAAACACCTATGTTTATTAAAGAAAATGAATTAAAAATTGATTATTCATTTTACATTACAAACCAAATTATGAAACCAGTGCAACAAGTATTCGCATTAGTTTTAGAAAAAATTTGGGAAATGAATAAAAAAAAAACACTACTTCTTAGATTTAAGCGTTCAGTAGAGTCACTACGTAAAGAATATGCCGATAATTATGATAAATTTGAAGAAAAATTGGAAGCTATGCGATGTAAAGAAATTAAAGCATTATTATTTGATGAATATCTAAGAGAGACTAATAATGAAAAATCAGGGCTTATAAGTATAGATAAATGTTTTCTAAAAAAATAATACAAATATAATTTCGGTTAAGTAATGATGTAAAAATGAGAAATAATATATATATTAAATATGTTTAAATGTATTAACATATTTAATAATAGTTATGAATATTGAAAAATTTAAAAATAAAGGATTATCTGGATTAAGCAATTTAGGAAATACGTGTTATATAAATTCTTGCATTCAAATTATCTCACATACATACGAACTAAACTTTTTTTTAGAAAAGGAAACTTATAAACAAAAATTGAAAAACATATATGATTCGGCGTTGATTTTAGAATGGGACAATTTAAGAAAACTAATGTGGACAAATAATTCTCTTATATCTCCTGGTAAATTTATAAAAACTGTTCAAAAGGTGTCTTATTTAAAAGATGTGGAAATATTTTCTGGAAATTCTCAAAATGATATTGCTGAGTTTTTTTTATTTTTAATAAATTGTTTTCATAATTCTATTTCAAGAGAAATAAAAATGACAATAACTGGAACTCCAGAAAATGAAACAGATCAAACCGCTATTAAATGTTTTGAAATGATACAATCTATGTATTCAAAAGATTATTCTGAAATTTGGAACCTATTTTATGGTGTTAGTGTTTCTGAAATTATTAATTTGGAAAATGGAGAGAAAGTTAAAATTATACCTGAACCATATCTTAGTATTAATTTACATATTCCTAAAAATAAAAATTCATTGTCATTAATAGAGTGTTTTAATTATTATGTTGATGGTGAGATATTAGAAGGCGAAAATGGTTGGTATGATGAAAGTACAAATAATAAAATAAATATTAAAAAAATAATAAAATTTTGGTCATTCCCAAGCATTTTAGTAATAGATTTTAAAAGATTTGATGACATATATAAAAAAAATCAAATTCTCATTACATTTCCTCTTGATGATTTAGACTTATCTAATTATGTTATAGGATATAAAAAAGAAATATATAAATATGAACTATACGGTGTATGCAATCACAGTGGAGGCATTATGGGCGGTCATTATACATCATATGTAAAAAATGCTAATGGAAAATGGTATCATTTTAATGATAATATTGTATCAGAAGTGTCCGTTAATGATAATATTGTATCACCTAAAGCTTATGTTTTATTTTATAGGAAGAAAACAAATTAAGATATTTTTAACTACTTATATATTATAAATGGAAATAATAAATACAACGTCAACAGCTGACCCATTAAATATGTATAATTATTTAAATAGCTACATTTTAAATCCTATAAATTTTATTATTATATTATTAGTTATTGTATCATTTTTTGTTTTTTCATCTTCTTTAGGAAATGGAAATGAAAGTGATGTTATCCCAACCGGTTCAAATATATTTGGTGGCATTATCTTATTAGTTGTAATTTTGTTAATTGTTATTAATGCTTTCCAATATTTTTTTAGTATAAATGTAAAAGCATATGTTGAGGACCTTTTTACACAAAAACCGAAGATCGATATAGTTATAGACCAAAGTACATATCAAAAAGAAATACAACCATCACCAGTTCACGAAATAAAATTTAAAAAGCAAGTTTTTAATATTCCCGGTAATTATTATAATTATGAAAATGCAAAGGCTATATGCCATGCATATGGTTCAGATTTAGCGACATACGATCAAATCGAAGAATCTTATAATAAGGGTGCTGAATGGTGTAATTATGGATGGTCAGCTAATCAACTTGCATTGTTTCCAACTCAAAAAGAAACATATAAATATTTACAAACAATTCCTGGTCATGAAAACGATTGTGGCAGAGCAGGAATAAATGGAGGATATATTGCTAATCCAAAAATAAAATTTGGTGTTAATTGTTATGGACATAAACCAAAAATAACTTCTGAAGAGGATGAATTGATGCGAATTGCTAAACCATATCCAGAAACAGAAAAAGATGCTTCTTTTCAAAGACGAATTGATTACTGGAAAAATAAAATAGATGAAATACTAGTGTCGCCATTTAATAACAATAAATGGAGTATAAATTAATAGACGGTATTATTTTCTTCTTCTTGTTTCATATTTTTTATTTTTTTTAATATTTAATTTTTGTTTTCTTGTTTTTTTCTTTTTATTTTGTTTGGTCATTTTATTTTCATCTTCTTTTACAAGATTTAATAATTTGTCGTGTAAATCATCATCAATCTCCTCATCACTGTCATCACTGCTGCTGCTGCTGCTATCAGTATCGTTATTTTCTTTATATTCACCACCTACAATTTTATTATAGCTTACAGCCCAGTTTGGAACTACTAGACTTTCAAATAAATCAGAAACTTTATTTGAACCTCCTGATTGATTATTTATAGATATTATTGGAGACATTCCGGCTTTCATCATAATAGAATTAACACTAAATCCTCCAGAATAAATACCTTTATCTTTATCAGCATTAAATACTAATTCGTCTACTCCTATGTAGTCAATATCGTTCATATAAATTAATCATATATTAATTAATTACCAGAACACCGCTTTATTTCCGGAACAACTTTTATATTTCTGTTTAGTTTTATATGTTCCATTATTAATTGAACTTGTGTTTGATTTTTAATAACATCGCTTAATGTTCTCTCTAAATATTTGAATGTTAATGGTTCTGGAATTTTAGTATTAACAAATCTTAATTTACCATTACCTATTTTAACTGTAGCATTAGCGAGATTATTTGTTTCAGCATAATTAGTAATTTGCTGTTCTAAATTATTTCGCTTTTCTCTTAAATCTTTAGTTTTATCATTTAATTGTTTAAGTTGATTATCCAAAGAAACCCATTCTTGAATTTGAACCTCGAAACTCATTAGTAATTATATAAAATATAATATAAATACTAAAAAAACTTAAATTAACGTCTGTGTTTACGGGTTTTACGTCCGTGCATTTTATGTCTTCGTCCTGCGGTTTGTATTAAACTCAAATTTTGTGCAGTTGGAGTGTTAGGCTGTGTTCCCCATTGTCCTTGTTCTCCAATAAGTAAGTTTGATTGTCTACCGTCGTAAGAACCGGCTTGGTCAAAAACTCTGCTATATTGAGAATCGCCTGAGCCATTTACATAACTATTATATGAAGATGCTGAACTGTAATTTCCTGTTCCGCCTTTTTTAACTCTATTGGAACGCATATTGCTACGTCTATGACGCCTATGGCTACGTCTATGAGTATGTCTACGTTTATGACCGTGTTTTACCATTGCTATATAAGTTATTGAGATAATAAATAATTTACTAAATATGTTTATTAAACAAAAATCCCCCCCTTGTAATTTCTGCGACTTCTTTTACCCTTTCTAACTCTGCGAGTACGTTTACCACCATGCTTCTTTTTGTATGTTTGTTGTACCCCTAAAAGAGTCGCTGGAACAATAGCTTGATTAATTAAAGACCCTAAAAATCCACCCCGTCTACTTTTATATTTTCTTGGCATTGTATATACTATATTTCTAAAATAATTCTAAAATAATTCTAAAATGTTTTCGTTAATATTTGTTTATTACGCAACAAAATTATTAAAATAATAAGTATTGCTAAAATCATTATAAAAATTAAAAATACTAACGCTACTGTTGTGTATATATAAGGATTTATTTCATATAGTATAAAATCTATTACTGGTTTTAATAACATTTTAAATTCATTTTTAATGTCATCTCTTTTTAAAATATCTAAAAATTGCTGAACTAATGTGTCTTTCATAGTAAATCAAGATATTATTTTTACACTAATAAAATCATAAAACATTTTAGATATTTAGGATTTAAAATTTTAATATGTTTTTGTTTAGTTTTTCTTTTCGTTATTTGTAATATGTATAATAATATTATAGAACCAAATGAAACTTTCGATTTTCCAAAGCTGTCTTTAGCTCATCCGTGTGGAATCCAAGGAGGAGCTTATTTTACTAAAATTGAATATAATAAAAACCCATTATATATTCAAACGACTAAATGTCAAACTAAGCAAGGGATCGTTAAGACAGGCAAAAAATATTATTGTGATTTGATGTTTGATAAAAATTCAGAAACACTTATACAATGGTTTGAGAATTTAGAAGAAAAATGTAAAAATTTAATTTTTGAAAAAAGAGATACGTGGTTTCAAAATGATTTAGAAGAAAGCGACATTGAAACTGCTTTTAATTCAACAATTCGTGTTTACAAGTCTGGTAAATATTATTTAGTAAGAACAAATATAAAAAATAACAACAATTTACCTTCTATTAAAATTTATGATGAAAAAGAAATAGCATTAAATATGGATGATGTAAATTCGGAAACAAATGTTATTTCAATTTTAGAAATACAAGGAATAAAATTTACTCCTAGAAATTTTCAAATAGAAATTGAGCTTAAACAAGTAATGGTGTTAAATAATCAACCATTTTTTGATAATTGTCTTATTAAAACAAATAAATCAACAGTGGAAACTTTACAAACAAGTACACCGATTTTAGAAGAAGAAATAAAAAATGATCATTTAAATACAAGTCTAGATACGAATATTATAACTGATAAATATTTAGATGAAATTATGGAAGAAAATAAACTTGGAGAAAATATTTTAGAAGAAAATAAAGAACACGAAAAGCTTGAACCATTTTATATTACAGAATCTACGCATAAACAAGATAACGACACTTTAGATTTAGAATTTGAGGATTTAAATGAACATATTGAGGAAAACCCAAATGATTTAAAGGAGCTTAATATTGTTGATTTGAATTTAGATAATAATTTAGAAACAATTCAGCTTAAAAAACCGAATCAGGTTTATTTACAATTATATAAAGAAGCTAAAAATAAGGCTAAGTTAGCGAAAAAAAATGCTCTCATTGCTTATTTAGAAGCAAAGAATATTAAGAAAACATATATGATAGACAATTTAAATGATAGTGATAGCGACATCGATGCCGAAATAGATGAAGTATCTGAAAGTGAATTAGAAGGATTATAAAACAAAGGGATTTTTAATTCAAATGTTTAGAATAATTAGCAAGTATTCTAAAAATTATTTTATCATTAATTTTATATAATGACATTATCTTTAAAAAAGCTATGGAATGATTATGGAATTGGAGCAATTATTGTTTTATTAATTGTCGCATACGGAGTTTATGTTTTTGCTGGATATTTAGGAGCTAAGGGAATGCCAGGACACGAAATGAACTCTCAAATGCAACCGCAATACAAAAACACTAATGCACAAGCAAGTCAAGGTGTAAGACCTTCTGACCCTAATGGAAACGAAGTTTTCTCATCTGCTAATGGAGTTGAAACCAGTATGCCTGGACTACCTTCTTCTTGCTCTAAACCTAATATTCAAAACCCCGCAGAACTTTTACCTAAGGATACAAACTCACAATGGGCAGAATTAAACCCTTCTGGTAAAGGAGAACTCGCTAACGTTAACTTATTAAAAGCTGGTTATCATGTAGGAATTGATACTGTAGGACAAAGCCTACGAAATGCTAACCTGCAAATACGTTCTGAACCTCCAAATCCACAATTAAACGTTGGACCTTGGCAAAATTCAACAATTGAACCAGATTTTCAGAGAGTACCTTTTGAGATTGGCTCTGGTGCTCAATAAAATATTAAAAAATATATTTTTTATTGTCTAAACAATAATAAAATTATAAATTATTAAAATCTTTATATTCATTAATTTTACACATATAAATATTTTGAACCACATTATCATTAGTAATTTTTTCAATATTACGAATTAACTCATACAATCATTCATATTTATTTTTATATATATCTTCCTGCAAAATTCTTACAACTGAAAAACCATTTTTATTAAATAATATATATTATGGAAAAGCACATTATATTTTTCGAACTATATAATAAAATTGAATACTTTATAAATTTAAATACTTATTTATTATAATAGTAAAATGAAATCTGAAGATATTGTTCTTAATATTAAAAAAACTAATTCGAATTCTATAAAATTATGCAAACCTAAAAATAAACATAGACTAATTATAGAAGAGGATAATGGAACTCTATTTGAGTTATATCCTAATGATAACAATGTAAAAGTTATAACAGAAGATTTAGGTAAAATATATGAAATGGCAATATGTTTATTATATGAAATAAAATATGACGGTAATTTTAAATATAGCATGGATAAGGCTTTGTTTCTCAAGGATAAAATTTTAAATTTAAAAAAGGTGTTTCCACACAAACTTATTCATACAGCAAAAAACGGTTCGATATATGATTTTACTAGAGAACAGTTTCCAGAAATAAAATTAAGTGCTAAGACTACAAAAAAAGATGGAAAAGTATGTCCACAAGTTATAGGACAGCCATCAAAAAAAAATTTTGTGAATTCTTTGAAATTGATATATTATACGATTTAGAACAAATTAAAGAGTACATTGTAAATAATGTAAAAAAACTATTAGAAACATATACGCAAACTACTTTTGATTGCCCTATTATTTATTACAATAAACATAAAAATTTATTATGGTTTGTAAAATTAAAAGAAAATATTAACTGGCTAAATAGTTATATTAATTTTAGTCATATAATTAAAAATAAAAAATGGAATGAAAGTTCTTGTATTATTATTGAAGATATTACAATTGGAGAATTTCAAGTTCATAATCACCGTGATTGTATTAAATTTAGGTGGTCATTTGAAAAACTCTTAGATTTATTTAAAAATAATTTTGAAATTATAAATTTGCATACATTACATAATAAACCCTAACCTATTTAATCATTGCGATATCAAATTCTATAATAAATTCTCCTTTTTTAGTTGTATCAACAACCCACAAATATTCTTCGACATATTTTTTATCTACACTTTGTTGAGCTTTAAATTTATTATATTGAATTTTATATAATTTTACCAAACCTTTATTTAGTAATATTTTTTTAAATTCTTCCATAGATAATAACCCCTCGCTATTATAAGAAATTATTAAATAATTACATTTAACGCCATTTATTAACTCAGTAAAGGTTTTTTTTACTTCTGTTTTTTTACAAAAATTGCTTTTGTTGTAATTATTAATTAAGGCTGTTTTTCCCTTTAATATAATATTTTTATCATAATACGCGATGTAATTTAAAGGTGATTAATTCGCGCTATACTGTCTTTGGTTATATGGAGGGTCCATATAAATTACATCATAGTAATTACTATCTTGTTTTGATAAATTTTCAGCCAGTTCATTATAAACCTCGTTGTTTTTATTTAAGTTTGTATTCATATGAATAGGCTTTAGAATAAGTTCATTTAATGCGGATTTTTTGAATTCTTTTAAGTATGCGCCATAGACACAAGAGGTATTTGCTACTTTATCAACCGAAACCAATAATGAAGCTAATAAGAAATAAAATTCTTTTTCGCTAATTTCATTTGATTCAAATTGTAAATTTATATATTGTCTTATCGAGTCTGTTTTTTTAGAATTATTATTTGTGAAAAACATTCTCTCACACGAAGCCGTTGGCGAAAAATTTTCATATATTAATCCTTCTACCATTTCTAGTTTATTACAAATTTCTATGATTTTTCTAATATTTTCAGTATATGTACATTTTAATAAAGAATAATTAATTATATAACTATAATATTCTAGATCATTAGCATTGCAAGATTTAAATTTATCCATCATATTAAAACCTACTACTCCTGTTCCAGCAAATAAATCCATAAAAGTTTTATCTTCAATATCATTTATATTTTCTTTACATACATTTAATAATGTTTTGTATAATGTATTCTTACAACCAATATAATTCAGAGTGTTCATTTTATAATAATAATTATACATTTATCTTTTATATATCAATTTTATTTAATAATATATAATATGGAAAAGCACGGGATATTTTTTTATATTTTTTTGGCATTTATTATTTTCTTTTGCTTAGTTATTTATTATCAATCTGAAGGTTATAATTTAAAATGTATAATAGCTTCAGTGGATGGAAATAGGTATTGTGTTAGAGAGAGGGATAAATTAGAATTAGCCGCAAATCTTTTGGCAAAAGTTACAGAAAATATGAAAAATATGGTATCATATATGAATACAAAACACCCTGAAGATCCTCGTACTAAAAGACTTGTAGAAGGTTTTAATCCTAAAAAAATTAGTGAAACATTACCAACTAGTGAATTAACTGCTTACAGTGAAAATAAAGGTGAAAAACTTGCTTTTTGTTTAAATACAACAAAAAAAGGTAATGACTTGATTGATATAAATACGCTTACCTTTGTTGCGCTTCACGAATTATCCCATATAATGACTGAAAGTATTGGTCATAAGCAAGAGTTTTGGCAAAATTTTAAATATTTATTACAAAATGCTAAAGAAGCTGGTATATATGACCCAGTAGATTACAAAAAAAAACCGCAACAATATTGCGGTATGGATATTAATGATAACCCTTATTATGATTTAGTTTAATTTGATATATTTTTAAATTTATAAATAATAAATATATCAAATTAAAATAATAGTAGCTTTATATATATATGTCAAAGGCAATATCTTCAATAAATTCAACAGATAATAATAGTTTCTCTCTAATTAATCCTGTGTATAAAGTAAAATATCTTGTTAATGGATTAATAAATACTATTTATGTATTTAATGGTAAAAATGAAGAAAAAGAAGATGAATTATTTAAGAAAATATTTACTAATGAAGAAAATAATCAAATAAAATCTGAAAAAATTTCTGTAAAATTTTCTGAGCAGCAAATACATTTGGATGACTCAATTACAACAATTAAAATTAAAATACTTAATGAACTTAAAAAAGATATATCAATAGATGAAATATATTTATATTGCAGAAAGTTTGAAACATTAAACTCTATTTCAGTTTACAAATCCCTTACTCAAAATAATAAACTTGAATTAACAAATATTAGATTAGAACAATTTATTTCTAATATTGTTAGTGATGAAAATGGTAGCCCATTTAAAAAACCAGAAAATAAACAAATATATACTTTTGATGATATATTTGATATAAATTTTGATAACAAAAAATATATAGTAAATAAAGTTTTAGGGCAAAAATTTTTCATTGTTGAAAATGAATATCCGTTTGTTTGTAATCCTTATGATGTAAAAGAATATGATAAATTCTTTGAAAAATCCGCTAGAAAAACTCTAACTACATTAAATAACCACTTATTACTAAGTAGTGGAGATATTATTGATAATAGTATTTATTTATGTCTTGCGGAAGATGTCGTTAATTTTCTTAACAAAAAAGATATACAAGAAGAGACAACTATTAAGATATATTACCCTTTTTTATATAATAAAAATATAAATACAGTAGAAGATATTGAAAAAAATAGAAGCAATTTACCTGATAAAAATAAAAATATTTATGAAAAATCAAATAACTTATTCAAAACAATAGATATGTTTTATGATGTTTATAACTTGAGAAAAACAAATTTAAATTATATTAATAGTGGAATTAAATACATTAAAGTAGTATTAAGACCGGAATTTGACGTTAAAATACCTCTAGAAATAATATTTAAAATTATTCATGCTACTCAAGAAAATCCATTGATTAAATACAACCCTTCTTCTAGACAAGAAAATATATATAGACTTTTTACAGATAAAATTTCTACAGATGGCAGAAAAATACCTTATCTTAAAAAATCAACTATTTTTAAATTAATGAAATTAATTTCTAGTATCAAGACAGTCGCGGTTTATATTGAAACTGAACATAAAGGAGAATCGCTCACGTTGATTTGTGAATTTAACGAAGATGGAATGATAACAATAACATCAGAATTTAATAAAGCTGTTAGTATTAACGAGATAGAAGATATATTTAGAGAGAATATTAACAAAATTATTGTAGAAATCAAAAGTTTACTAGAACAAAGCGGTTATAAATTAAATAAATTTAATAGTTTAAAAGATGAAAATGTTGAAATTAAACAACTTACATATGAAACACAAATTGCTATAACTAAATCTTTTGATATTGAACCATATAAAGGGTGCATATCTAGTGTTTTTATTAACGAAACAAATCTTCGTAAAAGCAATACAATTAATTTACGTTTTAAACGTGTAGCAAATTACAGCAAATTTACAAGTCAAGAGGCTTTTATTTTAGAAAAATCTGAACAAGGACTAAGAGGCGACCAGATTATTGAAGCACTGCTTGAAAATTTTGCTGAAGATTTAAATAGAGAACAGGCTGTAGAAATGGTAAGAAAGGTTGCAAACGAACTTGAAATTGAAAGAGGTGTAAGAAAAACTGATATTAAGATTAAAAATAACCCTGGTTTTAAAACAATTATAACTATTGATCAAAAAACAAGCATTATGACAATAACAACTGAAAATATAAATAATATTAATTACTTATACACTTTACCTATTTATTTAGATACAATTGTTCGTTTAACTCAGGACAAAGCTTCAACTAAATATTCTACTAAAGAAATTAATTATTTATGTTCAAGTGGAGAGAAAGAAGAAATTATTATTAATGATATTATTTCATTATTAGAAAAATCTGCAAATGAGTCTGAACTACCTTCAATTGATTCTGACGAAGAAGAACTTGAATATACAAAATTTAAAACAGTAGATATTGATAAACCTAAAGGTGCTATGAGTTTATTTTTTGATGAAGATGAGGATGAGGACGAAACATATACAGGTGGATTAAGCAATTCTCAAGATTCAGAATCATCAATAGAATCAGAACAATCTATTAAATCTCCAGAACAATCTATTAAATCTCCCGAACAATCTAACAAATCATCTAATAAAAGTATTTCAAGTGAAGAAAGCGAAGAAAGCGAAGAATCTCCAGCAAAACTAGAGTCATTTGATGTTTTAAGTGAAGAAATTGTTAAATCCCCATCAATCAAATCTAATAAATCATCTAATAAAAGTATTTCAAGTGAAGAAAGT
>Ga0187842_1000341_pt1 | contig 24113 bp, 17 predicted proteins | sample SpaLakP09_SKY_41_FD_134514 | JGI IMG/M metagenome (GOLD analysis project Ga0187842, IMG submission 134514) | Oligotrophic lake water microbial communities from Sparkling Lake, Wisconsin, USA - SP09_SKY_41 | ecosystem: Environmental > Aquatic > Freshwater > Lake | place: USA: Sparkling Lake... | reverse complement strand
CCACAGGCGCACGTCGGTGGCGACCTGGTCATTGCGGCTGCGGCCGGTGTGCAGGCGTTTGCCGGCTATGCCCACGCGCTCGGTCAGGCGCGCCTCGATGTTCAGGTGCACGTCCTCCAGGTCCAGCTTCCACTCGAACTGGCCGGCCTCGATCTCGGCGGCGATCTCGCCCAGGCCGCGCTGGATGGCGGCGTGGTCCTCGGCGCTCAGGATGCCTTGCGCGGTGAGCATCTCGGCGTGGGCCAGGCTGCCGGCAATGTCGGCACGCCACAGGCGCTGGTCGAAACCGACGCTGGCCGTGTAGCGCTTGACCAGATCGCTCATGGGCTCGGAAAACAGGGCGGACCAGGCTTGGGACTTGTTGGCGAGTTGGTTGTCTGACATCGGGCAAGCGTCGAAATTCCACGCGCACAATCGCGCGCAGCTAGCCCGGCATTATCGAACGCCGCTCCCCATGCCCCTGCCCCTCTTCAAGCGCCGCCGCCCTGCGCCGAGAAACAGCACCTGGCAGGACTCCCTCGAGGTCAGCCAGTGGCTGGGCTTTGCGACGACGCAGCCGCCCGAGCTCAACGCCGCGCCGCTGCTGGACCCGACCCGCGCGTTCGATGTCTGCCATGTCGGCCTGGTGCTGCGCGCGGTGCTGGGCGTGCAACTGCTGCTGGCCCTGGGCACGGCGCTGGTCGCGCGGGACGGCGCACAGTGGCTCACGCTGGCGGCCAACGGCACCGTCGTGACGATGTTCGCGGCGCTGTCGTGGCTGCTCGTCGTCTGCGCCGGCAAGCGCTTGTGGCCGCGCCTGCCCGAGCCGGTCCAGTGGCTGGCGTTGATGGCGCTGGGCGCTCTGGGCGCCGCGCTCGGCTTTGCACTGCTCAACCTCACCAGCGAAGAGCCCGCCTCGGTTTGGCGCTGGGGCAGCATCGCCGCCACGGGCGCCAGTGGTGCGGCGCTGCTGCTGGCCTGGCTCAGGCAGCGCGAGCGCTCGCAGCGGCCGGCCGATGCGCTGGCCCAGCTCGTCGAGCTGCAGTCACGCATTCGCCCGCATTTCCTGTTCAACACGCTGAACAGCGCCATCGCGCTCGTGCAGATCGACCCGGCCCGCGCCGAGGGCGTGCTGGAAGACCTGGCCGAGCTGTTCCGCGTTGCACTGGCCGATTCCAGCGCCTCGGTCACGCTGGCCGAGGAGGTGGAACTGGCCAGGCGCTACCTGGCCATCGAGCAGATCCGCTTCGGTGAGCGCCTGCGCGTCACCTGGCACCTGGACCCGGCCGCCAACGGCGCCAGGCTGCCGCCGCTGCTGCTGCAGCCGCTGGTGGAGAACGCGGTGCGCCACGGCGTGGAGCCCAATGACGAAGGCGGCGAGCTGGACGTGACGACCGTCAGGCGCGGTGCCGAGGTCGAGATCCGCATCGTCAACAGCGTCGGCGCGCCGGCTCGCACCCGTGGCCATGGCCTGGCGTTGCGCAATGTGCGCCAACGGCTCAACCTCATGCATGACGTCGCCGCGCGCTTCGAGCTGGAATCGACCGACACTCGTTTCGCCCTGCGTATCCTGCTGCCGCTATGACCACTGCACTGCGCATCCTCATCGTCGACGACGAACCGCTGGCGCGCTTGCGCCTGCGCAGCCTGGTGGAGGCCATCACCGAGCCCCGCTGCGAGGTGGCCGCCGAGGCCGCCACGGGCTCCCAGGCCGCCGTCTGGCTGCGTGACCACGGTTGCGACCTCGTGCTGCTGGACGTGCAGATGCCCGGCGTCGACGGCCTGCAGTTCGCCGACAGCCTGGCCCAGCGCGCCGCTGCCGGCCACGGCGTGCCGCTCATCGTCTTCGTCACTGCCCATGCGATGCACGCGCTGCGCGCCTTCGAGCTGGACGCCATCGACTACCTCACCAAGCCCGTGCGCCGCGAGCGGCTGCAGGCGGCGCTAGCGCGTGTCGCCCAGCGCCTGAACGAGCGCGCCGCCGTGCAGGTGCAGCAGCCCGCGCCTGCGGGTGACAAGCCCGCCACGTCGGACGCCGACTTCATCACCATCACCGACCGCGGGCGCTTGAAGCGCGTGCCGGTTTCCGAGGTGCTGTATTTCAAGGCCGAGCTCAAGTACGTGACGCTGCGCACGGCCAGCGAGAGTCATGTGATGGACGGTGCGCTCTCCGACCTGGAGCAGCGCCACGGCGAGCGTTTTTTGCGCGTGCACCGCAACGCCCTGGTGGCCCGCTGGGCCGTGCGCGAGCTGGAGCGGCATGCGCCGACGAATTTTGGCGAGCTGGACGGCGTAGGTGATGCCGACGCCGGCGACAGCTGGGCCGTACGCATCGTGCATGTGGACGAATGGCTGGCGGTGTCGCGCCGTCAGGTGGCGGCGGTGCGGGAGGCGCTGGCGGGGCAGGGGCGGTGAGGGCACGTCGTTGAGGCCCCTTTGGCGTTGGGCCGCGTTGGTGCTGCTCGTGGGCGCGTTGCTGGCTGGCTTCTGGTCGCCGCAGCAGGTGCCGACGAAGGTGACGCCGCCTGTTGCGGCCGGAGCCGCCTCATCGGCAACGCTGGCGTTTGCTTCGCGCGGCGCTTCGGGCGTGGCCGCCGCAGCCCAGGCCGCGAGGGCCGCCGCAGTTGAATCGGTCGACATCTGCGGCATCGGCCGCGTGACTGCGGATGCGCAGTTCAGAGACGCCTTGCCGGCCTGGCTGACGGAGGCGGTGTCGAGCTTGCAACACCGTGAAGGCCAGAGCCGATCGCAGCTGGCCGGCCGCCTGGCAGCGGGCACTGACCTCGAGCAAGTGGTGGCTCGCCTGCTGATGGACGACATGCAAGGCGCCGCGCTGATCGCCGCCCGCACGACCGACCCGGCGGCCTACCGGCTGGCCTTGGTTCGCTGCACGGGCAACGACGATCCCGCCACGCCTGCCTGCCGCGCGCTCAGCGGCGAGGGCTGGGCCCGTCTCGATCCTTCGGACGGCCGTCCCTGGATGCGCCTGATGTCGCTGGCCGTGAAGCGCGGTGACTTCGCCGCGGCCGAGGACGCGCTGCGCGAGTTGGCACGCCGTGACAGGCTGAGCCCCTCGGCGCCCGAGCTGGTCAGCGCCGCAGTGGCGCATGTGCAAGCCATGGCGGACGTGACCACGCGCAGCACGCTGCTGATCGAACTCACGGGCCGCGAGGCCGCATTGCCGGCCTTCGACGTCACCGGTGTGCGCCGGCTCTGCGACTTGCGCGGCGCCGCTGACCCTCAGCGCCGCCCGCTGTGCCAGCGCGTCGCGCGGCTGCTTGGGAACCAGGGCACGGACCTGATGGAAGCCTTCACCGCGCTGAGGCTGGCGAGGCATTCGCAGCTGAGCGCCGATCAGTTGCCCTACGACGAGGCGACGTTGGAACTGGCCCGCATTCGATATCACGCGCAAGCCCGATCGGTGGGCGAAGGCATGGACTGCGAGAGCCGTCGCCTCATCGGCCTGCAGATCGCCGAGCGCGCACGCCACGGTGAACTGGCCACGATGCTGGCCCTCGCGAAGGAAGCCAGGGCGAAATCGAAGTAGAGCGACCCATGCGCCAGCGGTCCTATTCACCATGCCGGGCAGCGGGGCTTGCCTATGCTGCGGCGCCATGACGTTGAAACGCCGCTTTCCTTGGTTGGGCCTAATAACCATCGCCATGGCGAAACGGGACGAGGCGGCTACGGCCGACGTGCTGGCCCCGCTGTCTGCGGCCTGGCCTGCATCGGTGCCGGCCAGGGCCAACTGAGCTGAGGGCATGGGCGAACGCATGGCTGCATTGAGCAAACGCTTCCTGGCGTTCTTGCTTCTCATCGTCGTGGTGGTCGCAGGGGGATCGCTGGCGCATTGGCGAGCGCGGACCGCGGCGGCGGAAGCGGGCGGGCCGGGGGTGCCAGGTGTTGCTGCATCGGTCGGCCCGATGGCTGCGGGTTCTGGCGCTGCTGCGGCGTCGTCCGGCAATCGCGTTGCGGCGTCCGCCGCGTCCGGGCCGGTAGCCGGGGCGGCGCCGGATGCAGAGGACATCCAGATCCCGTCTGAGGGCTTGGAGGTCTGCGGCGTCCGGCGCCTGCCTGCGGACGAATTGAGGCGCTGGAAGGCAGACCCAGTTCTGCGCGCGGCCGAGGCGCAGCGGCTCCAAGTGCAAATGCAGGAGGTTGGCAAGGCTGGACTGGCCGGCATCTCGGCACGGTTGGCTGCCGGCAACGAACGCCAGCAGGTGGCGGCACGGCTGTTGATGCGTGACACCGATGGCGCCGCATTGTTGGCCGAACGCAGCAGCGATGCACAGGCGTAGCAGATGGCTTTGTCGGCATGTGGTGGCGTGTTTGGCGGCACGCCGAACTGCGCGCGGTTGAACGCGCGTCGATGGGCTGAGCTGGACCCATCGGATGCACGCCCCTGGTTGCGTTTGATGCAAGCGGCGCAAGGGCGCCGCGATGCCGCTGCCGTGGACGCTGCGATGGCTGAGGCGGCGCAGCGGCCTCGGCTGTCTCGCGGCGCCCATCTGCTGGAGGCGCATGCGATGTCGGTGGCGGACGCCGTGCCCGACGCCGCCACGCTGGGGCATGCATTGCCGCAGATCATCTTCAACGGCGCAGCGATCGAGCGCTCGGATGTGTTGGCGCTGTACAGAGTCTGCCGTGGCGAAGGCCTGCGCACTCCAGAGCGGCTGGCGCGTTGCCAGGTGCTCAGTCGCCATGTGCTTGCGAACGCTGGCGACATCAACGAAGCCCAGACGGCTCAGGTGTTGGCAGATCGCGTTGGCGTGCCGGCCCAGCAGCAGGCGTATGACGCCAAGACTCTGAAGGAAGCGCAGAGTCGCCTGAACGAGCTCGGGGACCAAGCGTTTGGCATGCACGATTGCGCGGCCATGCAGCGGGTGAAGAGCTTCTCCGCAGAGCGAGCGGTTTCGGGCGAACTCGCGATGGCCATGGCGCTGCCGCGATCCCGTCAGCCGGCGCGCTGAGTAACCGCGCGCAAGTGCTCCAGGATCAACGGATTGACCCGCTCGGCCTCCGCAATGGGCGCCATATGCCCGGCGCCATCCAGCCCCACCAGTTCCACGCGCGGCAGCTTGATCGCCAGCGTCTGCGCCACACGCCGTGCGCTGGCGCGTGTGGCGCCACCGCAGATGAGTCGCACCGGCATTTGCAGCGTGGCCAGTTCGGCATCGCTCCAGCGTGCGGCGGCCAGTGCCTCGAAGTGGCGGCGGATGGTGGGCATGGGCTCGGCCAGGCGGGCGCGCTGGGCGGCGTCCAGCTCGGGCCAGACGTCGCGCCCCTGCCAGTAGCCGACGAAGCCGCGCGCGGCCTGATCCAGGTCACCGCGGTCCAGCGCCGCGGCCACAGCCGCGGCGACCTGCTGGGCTTCCTGCCACTCGGGCAGATCCTCGCCCAGCGCCGGCAGCACGCCGAAGGCGACCGGTTCATACAGCGTCAGCGAGCGCACGCGCTGCGGTTGCTGCAGCGCGATCTGCAGCGCCGTGGCGCCGCCGTAGCTGTGGCCCACCAGATGGAAGGCCTGGTCGGGCGGCAGGTCCAGGCCGGCCAGCACGCCGTCGGCTTCGACGCGGAGATGGCTGGCCACGCCGTCGGGCCAGCCGGGTCGGCCGCCGTGACCCATCAGGTCGGGCGTGTGCCATTGCCAGCCCGTGCCGCCATCGCCCGCGTCCGCCAGCAGGCGGCGCCATTGTTTGCCACCGGCCCCGCTGGAGTGCAGGCAGACGATAGGCGTGGTCGTGACGGACATGTGGACTCCAGAGGATTGCGGCTCGAACTGTAGGCCGGCGCCTACTGCAAGGCTGGCCTTGGACCGATATCTGCTCCGCAGGTGCCGCGCCTAGGCTGGGGCTCCTCATAACTCAGGAGCGCGCCATGAAGCACGCCATGCAATTTTCCGCAGCAGCCCTGGCCTGTGCGCTGCTGGCCGGCTCACCCGTGCCGGCCGAAGCGGCAACGCCCCAGCGCACGACGCAGGCCGCCGCGCTGCGCGTGACCGGTTTCGACGTGGAGCAGGTGGACCGGCTGGAGCCGGGCGCGGAACTGAACTTCACGGTGTGGGGCACGCCTGGCGCGTCGGTGCTGCTGCAGATCGACGGCAGCCGGCGCCTGGTGCGGCTGGATGAGACGACCGCAGGGCGCTACCAGGGCAGCTATGTCGTGGGTCGCTCGGACCGCATCGGCCAGGAGTCGCGCGTGCATGCCAACTTGCGCCAGGGCAACCGGGTGGCGACGGCGATGCTGGGCGAGGCGCTGCAGAGCGGCTGGCCGGTGCCGGGCGCGGCGGCGCTGCCGGAGATCCAGTCCCTGGGCGTCGCCCGCGAGCCGGGCCGCGGGCGGGCTGAGACCCTGCGCTACACGCTGCGCGGCACGCCGGGTGGCCAGGCGTCGGTGCAACTGCAGGGCAGTCAGGCGCGCAATGTGGTGCTGGACGAGGTGCGCCCAGGCGAGTACTCGGGTAGTTATGTGCTGCCGCAGGGCGCCTGGGTGGAGACGCAGCAGCCGCTGGTCGCGCAATTGCGCCTGGGCAACCGAACGGCACAGACCAGCGTGGTCAATGCCTATGCCAACGTGGATCTGCGCGCGCGCCGGGCGGGCTACGACAGCTGCGTGGACTGCGCCACCGTGCTGGCGGTGAACGAGGTCGTCGTGGACGGCGAGGGCAAGGTGCTTGGCACGGTGGCGGGCGGTGTGTTGGGCGCGGTGGTGGGCAACCAGATCGGCAAGGGCGACGGCCGCACGGCGGCGCGTGTAGTGGGTGCCGTGGGCGGCGCACTGCTGGGCCGCGAGATCCAGCGGCGCAACAACCAGCGCACGCAATATGAAGTGGTGGTGCGCATGAATGACGGCCTGCAGCGCAGCGTCGTCTACACCGAGGCGCCTAGCTTGCGTGTGGGCGACCGCGTGCGCATCGTCGGCGACACGCTGGAACTCCAGCGCTAGTTGCCGGGCCTCTCTGCAACCACGCGGTTGCGGCCCTCGGCCTTGGCGCGGTACAGGGCCGCGTCGGCGGCAGCAAAGACCTGGTCCAGCGGCCGCTCGCTGTCCATTGCCGCCACGCCGAAGCTCGCAGTGACGCGCAGGTCGCCGGGGAAGTGATGCCCGGCGACCAGCGCACGCAGCTTTTCGGCAATGGCCAGCGCCTGGGGCAGGTGGGTGTCGCGGCAGACAAGCAGGAACTCCTCGCCGCCCCAGCGGCCGAGGAGATCCTGGCCGCGCACATGGCTGCGCACCAGTTCCGCCAGGCCGGCCAGTACGCGGTCACCGGCCTGGTGGCCGTGGGTGTCGTTGACGGCCTTGAAGTGGTCGATGTCGATCAGCACCAGGCCCAGCGGGTGTTGATGCTTGCGCCAATCGGTGAGGGCCTGCTGCAGCACGTCTTCCAGCCCTTTGCGGTTGCAGGCGCCGGTCAGCGCGTCGGTCGTGGCCATCTGCACCAGCTCCTGGCTGCGAACGTCCAGCGCACGGTTGATTTCCAGCAGTTCCTGCGACCGCTGGCGCTGTTGGCGCACGACGGTCTGCAGCCGCACCAGGCGCGTGAGCAGGTAGAGCAGCGCCAGCGCCAGCCAGACGCTCATGATGACGAGGTACCAGCGCTCGGTGGACAGGTACTGCACGTCGTACTCGACGCGCTTCAGCAGGAAGCGGTAGTCACCCAGCGGCGCTTGAGTGCCGGTCGTGATCTCTAGTGTGACGATGTTGTCGAACTGCGGCCGCCCCAGGTGCGGCGCGATGTGGAATTGCTGCATCCACCAGTTGGCGACGACGAAGTTGCGCAGGTCCAGCTCGACCATGCCGCCCTGGATGGACCCGGCATTGATCTCGATGTGGTTGTACTTGGCGGCGACTTCCTGGTTCTGCGGGATGCCGTAGGCCGGGCTGGCGTTGCGCAGCTGCACCTTGAGCGTGCTGGCGGGGCCTTCGTAGTCAAGCCACAGGCGCATGCGGCGCACCTCGCTCAGGTCCACGCCCTTGACCCGTTGCGGATCGAAGCGCAGCGCGATGCCGCAGAAGGGGTAGCGAAAGCGTTCACGCAGCGTGCACAGCAACTCGAAGTCCTTGGCCGGGCCGCGTTTGACCTCGCTGTTGCCGCCGTCGGTCAGCCGATCGGACATCAGGTCTGCGTGGACGGGCCCGTCTGGCGTGATGACCCTGACCTGCTGCAGCAGGGCGTCGGAGAACCGCACGGCCGCGATGCTCAGCAGCACCATCAGCAGCAGGCTGTATTCGATGCGCCACTTGAACCCCATGCAGGGACTCTAGCGCGCGCACCGAACCAGGGCCACGTCTTGCGGCAGGCGCCGCGTATTGCTACCGCCCGGAGTTACCCGGTATTGCGCAGCCCTGCCGCGATGCCGTTGATCGACAGGTGGATGCCGCGCTGCACGCGCTCCATGGCCGGGTCGTCCGCCGAGATGTGGCGGTAGCGGCGCATCAGCTCGACCTGAAGGTGGTTGAGCGGGTCGATGTAGGGGAAGCGGTGCTCGATGGAGCGCGCCAGCGACGGGTTGGCCGCCAGGCGGTTGGCGTCGCCGGTGATGAGGCTGAGCGCCGTGCGGGTGCGGTCGAACTCCTCGCGGATGGCCGCGAAGATGCGCTTGCCCAGCTTCTTGTCCTCGACCAGTTCGACGTAGCGTTCGGCCAGCGCCAGGTCGGTCTTGGCCAGCACCATGTCGAGGTTGGACAGCAGGGCGCGGAAGAACGGCCAGCCCTTGAGCATGCGCTTGAGCAGGGCCAGGTTCTTGGCGCGCTGGGCGGGCTCCTCACCCAGGAAGGCTTCCACGCCTGAACCAAAGCCGGCCCAGCCGGGCAGGGCCACGCGGGCCTGGCCCCAGGAGAAGCCCCAGGGGATGGCGCGCAGGTCTTCGATGGCGCGGGTGGCCTTGCGCGACGCGGGGCGCGAGCCGATGTTGAGCTCGGCGATCTCGCGCAGGGGCGTGGACGCGAAGAAGTAGTCGGCAAACCCCGGCGTGTCGTAGACCAGGCCGCGATAGGCCGCAAAGCTGGCGTCCGACAGCGCCTGCGCCGCCTGCAGGAAGGTCTTGGGCGCGCTCTGCGTGGGGTGCAGCAGCGTGGCCTCCAGCGTGGCGGCCACCAGCGTCTCCAGGTTGCGCCGGCCGATCTCGGGGTGGGCGTACTTGGAGGCGATGACTTCGCCCTGTTCGGTCAGGCGGATCTGGCCGTTCACGGTGCCCGGGGGCTGGGCCAGGATGGCCTGGTAGCTCGGACCGCCCCCACGGCCCACCGTGCCGCCACGGCCGTGGAAGAGGCGCAGCGTGATGGGGCCGACGCGCTTCAATTCGTCGAACAGTTCGACCAGCGCGATCTCGGCGCGGTACAGCTCCCAGGACGACGTGAACATGCCGCCGTCCTTGTTGCTGTCGGAGTAGCCCAACATGATGTCCTGCTCGCCGCCCGAGCGGTCCACCAGGCCGCGCACGCCGGGCAGGGCGTAGAACTCGCGCATGATGTCCGGCGCGATGCGCAGGTCGCCGATGGTTTCGAACAGCGGCACGATGATGAGGTCGCTGACCGCGTACTCGGCCAGCACGCCGCGCAGCAGGCCGGTCTCCTTCAGCAGGAGGGCGACTTCCAGCAGGTCGCTCACCGACTCGGTGTGCGAAATGATGTAGTGGCGCAGCGCTTCGCGGCCGAAGCGGGCCAGGGCCTCGCGGGCGGCTTCGAAGGTGGCCAGTTCGAACTTGGCCTTGTCGCTGTAGGCCGCGCCGATGACGCGCAGCGGGCGGGCGTCGTTGAGCAGCCTGAGCAGCAGCTCGCGCTTGGCGGCTTCATCGAGTGCCGAGTAGTCGGACTCGATGCGTGCGACGGTCAGCAGTTCGGCCAGCACCGCCTCGTGCTGGTCGCTGCTCTGGCGCAGGTCCAGCGTGGCGAGGTGGAAGCCGAACACCTGCACTGCGCGGATCAGCGGGCTCAGGCGCGGCGCGATCAGCGCCTCGGCGTGGTGGCTCTTCAGCGAGGCCTCGATGGTGCGCAGGTCGCTCAGCAGTTCATCAGGCGAGGCATAGGCGTTCTGCGGTGCGACGGCGTGGCGCAGCGCCTCGGTGCCGGTCAGCTCCTGCAGCGTGGCGGCCAAGCGGGCGTACATGCCGGTCAGCGCTCGGCGGTAGGGTTCGTCCATGCGGTGGGCGTTCTGGTCGGGGCTGCGCTCGGCCAGGGCCTGCATGTCGGGCGACACGCCGGTCAGGCGCAGCGAGATGGACAGCTCCGCGCCCAGTTCGTGCAGCTCGGTCAGGTAGTGGCGCAGCGCCACTTCGCCCTGGCGCTGCATCGCGCGCTTGAGCGTGACGGCGCCCACGTTGGGGTTGCCGTCGCGGTCGCCGCCTATCCAGTTGCCCATGCGCAGGAAGCTGGGCAGCTTATGCCCCGGCAGGTGTTCCTCCAGTTCGGCGTAGAGCTTGGGGATCTGGCGCAGGAAGGTCGACTGGTAGTAAGAGAGGGCGTTCTCTATCTCGTCGGCCACCGTCAGCTTGGAGTAGCGCAGCATGCGCGTCTGCCAGAGCTGGGTGATGCGGGCGCGCAGCAGGCCCTCGGTGTCACGCAGCTCGCGTTCGGTGTTGGCCCGGTCGCGTGCTTCCAGCAGGCCGGCCACGGCGCGCTCGGCGTCCAGGATGCTCTTGCGCTGCACCTCAGTCGGGTGGGCCGTCAGCACCGGCGAGATGAAGCCGCGTTGCAGCACCTCGGCGATCTCGGTCGGGCGGATGCCGGCCTCGTGCAGGTGCTCCAGGCAGTAGGCCAGCGAGCCCGGCTGCAGGCTGCCGGCGCGCTCGTGCACGTCGCGGCGGCGGATGTGGTGGCGGTCCTCGGCGATGTTGGCCAGGTGCGAGAAATAGCTGAAGGCACGGATGACGCTGACGGCCTGGTCGCCCGAGAGGCTCTTCAGCAGCTTGTCGAAGCGCTTGCCAGCTTCCTTGTCGTGCTTGTGGCGGTAGGCCACGGCCAGTTGCCGGATGCGCTCGACCAGCTCGTAGGCCTCGCGGCCCTCCTGCTCGCGGATGACGTCGCCGAGGATGCGACCGAGCAGCCGGATGTCGGCCACCAGCGGTTCGTTCTTGTCGGCTTCTTGGCGGGCTGCGGCGGCTCGTGAAGTCATGGCGGGCGTTCCGGGAAGAGGGGTGATTCAAAAAGGTAACGAAGTTACCGAAATGTCACTCTAGCAGTTTCTTCCGCGAAACGGGCCTCTCGCTCACCCGGTTGTCGCTGCGTTCACGGGCCGGTTTGCGTGGTTGAAAACCCGTCGGTCAGTGTGCTCAGGAAGGCGACGAGGTCGGCCACGTCCTGCGCATTGAGCGTCGGTGGCTGGCCGGCGCGTCGGAACGGTGCGCCTTGCTCCAAATTGGCGCGGTAGACGGCCGGCAAGTCGTTGTAAACCTGTGCGCGGCCGGCGACGACGGGGTACCAGCGGGCGGGGTCGAGGTCGCGCGTGGCGTAGAAGGCGACGGCGTCTTCGAGCGCGGCGAAGCTCGCGTTGTGGAAGTACGGCGCGGTGACGGCGACATTGCGTAGCGATGGTGTGCGGAACAGGCCACAGAGGTCAGTGCGGCCGGCGAGGTCGGCGCGGGCGCACAGGCCCAAGTCGAAGAAGGCGGGGTCGCGCGTGGCCTGGCTGGCGTTGCGCGGCACACCCAGTGCGTGATAGCTGAAGTTGGTGAAGAGGGCGCGGTTGATGCCTGGCGCGGGGCGGCTGTCGTGGCAGCTCGCGCAGTTGCCGCGCTGCGGTTCGTTGAAGAGGTTGAGGCCGCGCTGCTCCTGGGCAGTGAAGCTCGCGCGGCCCTCCTGCACGGCGTCGAACTTGCTGGTGAAGGGGTGGAACTTGGTGTCGTCGGCCTGAAAGCGGGCCAGCGCCGTGACGGCGGCGTCGACGAGCTGTTCGTCGGTGGCGGCCAGGGGCAGGGTGGCGGCGGTGCGCAGGTCAGCCACATAGGGCAGGGCGCGCAGCCGGGTGGCGAGCGCGGCGACGTCGGTGTTGGCCATCTCGTCGGCATTGAACAGCGGGCCGCGCGCCTGCTCGGCGCGGCTGCTGGCGCGGCCGTCCCAGAACAGGCCGCCGTGCGGGCGGCCTTGGGCGCCGAAGGCGAATGGGCCGGCCTGATCCAGGTAGCGGGCGCTGGGGGTGCTGCGCAGGCCTTGGCGCGTGCCGTCGGCGCCGCCGAGGGGCAGGAAGCCGCCGGGCGCATCGGCATGCCCGCGGGCTTCCACATGGCAGCTGGCGCAGGCGAGCTTGCCGCTGGCGGACAGCGTGGTCTCGTTGAACAGGCGGTCGCCGACCTGGGCCAGCGTGGGTGGCTGGACCGGCGCCGACATGGCGCCGGCAGTCGTTCCCGTGGCCGCGGTGGCAGTCGTGGCAGGGCTGCCACCGCCGCCGCAGGCGCCGAGCAGGCAGACAAGCGACAAAGCGGCGATGCGTGCGTGGACGGTCATGGCGGTCTCCTCGTTGTGGTGTCTCGAGGATGTGCGTCGACGGTGGACCGACGATGGAGAAACTGTGGAGGTCGCCTCCACAGTTGCCCGGCAAGATGCGCACATGCGTCTCGTGCATCAGCTCTCCCTGCTCCTCATCGCTACCGCGCTGGCGGCCGTCGCTGCCGTGGCCGGCCTGGTGGTCTGGAATCTGCGCGCCGGCTTCTCTGACTATCTGCAAGCCCAGGACGGCGAGCACCTGTCGCGGCTGATGGACGCTGCCGAGCGCGACCTGGCTCAGCGCGGCCGCCTGCCGCAGGACTGGCGGCCCGTGCTGCGTACCTGGTTGGAGGCAGCCCGCGTGGGTGCCGCGCGCGGCGGCCCGCAAGACGGGCCGCCGCCCGACGACCGGCCGGACGAGCCGCCGCCCCGTCCCGAGCATCGCCCTGACGATCGGCCGCCACCGCCGCGGCGCGACCCGTCCAGCTTCGGCCCGCGCATCGTCGTGCTGGCGGCCGACGGCAGGACGCCGCTGGCCGGCCGCCGCGAGACGCTGGACCGGCCAGGTCAGACCCGCGCCGTCAAGGTGAACGGCGAGACGGTAGCCGTGCTGCGCCTGGCCGAGCGCGCCGGCCCGGCCGAGGGGGTGGATGCGAGCTTCCTGAGGCGACAGTACATGGGCCTTGCGAGCGTGGCCGGTGCCGTGCTCGTCATCGCACTGGTGCTGGCCCGCCTTGTTGCCGTGCGCTGGGCGCGGCCGCTGGCCGAGGCGCAGTTGGCCGCGCGGCGTATCGCGGCCGGCGAGTTCGACGTGCGCCTGCCCGCGCCGGCGAGCGGCGGCGCCAGCGAGATTGCCGCGCTGCACGGCGACATCAATGCGATGGCCGGGGCGCTGTCGCGGCTGGAAACGAGCCGTCAGCGCTGGATCGCCGAGCTGTCGCACGAGTTGCGCACGCCGCTGGCTGTGCTGCGCGGCGAGGTCGAGGCGCTGGTGGACGGCATTCGCCCGCTGGACCGCGCAGCGCTGGCGTCGCTGCAGGAGGAGATCAAGCGGCTGTCGCGCCTCGTTGAGGACTTCCACCAGCTGGCCACGTCCGAGCTGCGCTCGCTGCCCTGCGAGTTCGAGCCGGTTGCGCCGGTGGCGCTGCTGCAGGCTGCCATCGAGCGTATCGCGCCGCGTGCCAAGGCTGTGGGCCTGGTCATCGAGGTGCGGCTGCCTCCGGTACTGCCTGCGGCGCAGTGGGACGCCGTGCGCATCACCCAGCTGCTGGCCAACCTGCTGGAAAACAGCCTGCGCTACACCGAGGCGCCCGGCCTGGTGCAGGTGACGGCTCGCTCGCTGGGCGCGGCGGTCGAGATCCGCCTGGACGACACGCCCCCCGGCGTGCCCGAGGGTGACCTGGAGCGGCTCTTCGACCCGCTCTACCGCGCCGACCCGTCGCGAAGCCGAGCCTTCGGCGGCTCCGGCCTGGGGCTGGCCATCGCCAAGGCCATCGCGCAGGAGCATGGCGGGCGGCTGCGCGCCGAGCCCTCGTCGCTGGGCGGGCTGGCCGTCGTGCTGACGTTGCCGCTGAAGCCGCGCATTGGGGGCGCCTGATGAGCGAACTCATCCTCATCGTCGAGGACGAACCCAAGCTGGCCGCGCTGGTGCGTGACTACCTGCACGCGGCGGGCTTTCGCAGCGAATGGCTGACCGACGGGCGGCAGGCGCTGGAGCGGCTCAAGACTGGGCCGATGCCGGCTGCGGTGCTGCTGGACGTGATGCTGCCTGGCCTGGATGGGCTGGAGGTCTGCCGGGCGGTGCGCGCGTTCAGCGACGTGCCCATCTTGATCAACAGCGCCCGGGTGGAGGAGCTGGACCGGCTGCTGGGTCTGGAGTTGGGCGCGGACGATTACGTGTGCAAACCCTTCAGCCCCCGGGAACTGATCGCCCGCGTGAAGGCGCTGCTGCGCCCCGCGCAGGGCCGGCTTGCGCCGGTGACGCTGGTGCCCTTGGCCGGTGGCTTTGCGGTGGATGAGGCTGGGCAGCGCATCCTCTGGCAGGAGCAGGCACTGGCGCTGACGCCGGTGGAGTTCCGCCTTTTGCGCCAGTTGCTGCAGCACCCGGGGCGGGTCTTCGAGCGTGCCCAGTTGCTGGACCTCATCCATGAGGACTTCCGCGACGTGTCGGACCGCGTCGTCGACAGCCATATCAAGAACATCCGCCGCAAGCTCGCTGCGCTGGAGCCCGCGCAGGAGGGGATCGCTTCCGTCTATGGTGTGGGCTACAGGCTGGACCTGGCTTGATTCCGGGCTGATGCGCCCGGGCGGGGTTGTGCTCTAGGGGTCTTGGGTAGTAACCCGGTATCCGGGAGACGGCCGGCTCCCGACAGTGCGTCGCTCATGCCGACAAAAAGACAGCCGGGCTTGTGTCATTCAATTGATCGCCCTGGGGTCGTTGCATTTTTGCCATGGCCGGGCACGTCTGGCAAACCCGATTGCATCCCCCTGTTGAATCGACTATCTTTGACAGCGTTGTCTATTTCAGGTCGGGACGTGTGTGTTCGATCTACGCGAAGGCGCGTGAGATCGCTACCATTAATTTGCTGATTGTGTGAAACCGTGCGCAGATTTCGGCTCGGGGACACCTTGGATCGAGGGCGCCTGAGGGTGTTGCGTATTGCGCGAAACCGCCGGATGCACTCGTGTAAACCCCAGCAGAACCGAGTAGATCGAAAAAATACAGTACGTCACGCGCTTGAAGTGGCAGCGCCTCCAGAGGCTAGTTTGTTAACGCTAACAAGCCTTGATACCAACAGGCCACGCAAGACGTCGTCAATCGGCTCAGCCTTGGGCCAAAGCAAAGCAAGGAGACAAATGAAACACCCCCAGATTTCCAAATCTCGCCGGCAACCTGCGCGGGCGCGGCTTCACCCTGTCGCATGGGCGTCCACGCTCGCGCTGATGACCGGTGCGGGCGCAGTCCATGCTCAGCAGGCCGCTGCCCCTGAGGCTAACCAGCTCGAAACCGTCGTTATCACGGGCATTCGCAAGTCTCTTGACAGCGCTGTCTCCCTGAAGCGCGAGTCTCGCGGTCTGGTGGATGGCATCGTTGCTGAAGACATCGGCAAGTTCCCCGACACCAACCTTGCTGAATCGATGCAGCGTATCGCTGGCGTGTCCATCGACCGCAATGGCAGCGGCGAAGGCTCGAAAGTCACGGTTCGTGGTGTCGGCCCTGGCTTCAACATGGTGCTGCTGAATGGCCGGCAAATGCCGACCTCTGACGGCGCTGGGCGTGCCTTTGACTTCGCCAACCTGTCGTCCGACGCGATTTCTGCGCTCGAGGTGTACAAGACCGCCCGCGCCTCGTCGCCGACGGGCGGCATCGGCGCCACCATCAACGTCAAGACGGCCCGCCCGCTGGATGTACGCGAGCGCATCGCCAGCATCGGCATCAAGGCCAACTATGACCAGTCGGTCTCACGCCTGCCGAACGAGATCGCGGGCGACAAGGTCACCCCCGAAATCTCCGGCCTCTACAGCGAAAGCTTTGGTAACCGCACGATCGGCATCGCGATCAGCGGCAGCTACTCCAAGCGCAGCTCGGGCTCCAACAACGCGTTCACCGGCAATGGCTGGGAGACGCAGAAGATCACGAGCGGTACTGCAGGGACTGCGTATGCGGGTGTTCCGGCCTCTAACCTGGTCAACTTTCCCAGCAGCGGCTTTATCTCGCACACCAATGACGTGCGTTACCGCACGAGCAGCCTGGACCGGGAACGCATCAACGGCCAGGTCGTCCTGCAGTTCGCCCCGTCGAAGGATCTGAAGTTCACGGTGGACCACACGTTGGCCATCAACGCTACCGAGAACCGGGCCATCGAGAACTCCTCCTGGTTTGGCCCGTCCTACTCGGGCCCCTTGAATGGCGCGCCCCCCACGACGTTCACCAAGGCGGGTGCCGTCTCCGATCCGATCATCCAGACGGCCACATGGGACGGTACGCACGACTACGCGATGTACGCGGCCCTGTTCGCGAACAAGACCAAGCTGAACTCCACCGGTTTCAACGCGGCATGGAAGGTCAGCGAGAACCTGAACATCGACCTCGACGCTCACTCGTCGAAGTCCAGGACCCGTCCGGACAGCCCCTACGGCTCGGGCAACGTGATTGACCTGGCGCTGTTCAACCAGAGCAACACGACGATGTACTACGACCAGAAGTTCCCGGTCATGGAGTCGAAGGGCCTGGCGTACGACTCGAACAAGACGACCGTCACCGGTTCCCAGTTCGAGAACAACATTTCCGACCAGGACGTCGACCAAGCGCAGTTGAGCGCAACGTACAAACTGAGCGTCGACGACAAGCTGCTCGTTGGTCTGGGCTTCACCAAGCTGAAGAACCGTGCGGCTGGCTCCAACAACTTCCACGGCGACTGGGGCGGTATCGGTCCTCAAGGCTCGTTCAAGGGCCAGACCGTCGCGCAGTACAACCTGCCCAGCTTCTTCAGCCGGATCCCTGGCAGCGGCGACTCGCGTCAGTTCCAGACGTTCTTCGTGCCCAACTTCGAAACGCTCCGGGCGCAGGCCATCAAGAACGCCCAGACGTATCGTCCGACGTCCCTCGGGGCCGGTGCTCCGCTGAGCGCGGCAGAGGCAGAAGCCTACTTCTCGCCCTACAAGGATTTCACCAACGGCAACGACTGGCGCACCACCGAGAAGTCCACCGCGGCCTATGGCCAGTGGGATCACTCGTTCGACACGTCCATCCCCATGAACGTGTCGGTCGGTCTGCGCTATGAGCAAACCAAGATCACGTCGTCTTCGCAGGTCACTTCCTACAGCGGCTCCGTTTGGTACGCGGAAAACGAGGTGGCTCTGACTGGCGCCAACAGTACCTTTGGTACCAAGACGGGCAAGTACAGCTATTGGCTGCCGAGCATCGACTGGGATGCCGACCTGACGAACGACATCAAGGTGCGTGCCAGCTACGGTGTCAACATCGGTCGTCCGAACTTCGGCGACATGCTGGGCGGGATCTCTCTGAACCCGAACTCGGGACGCTACAACATCAACGGTGCCGGTTCGACGGGCGACCCGGCCCTGAAGCCGCTGAAGTCCAAGAACCTTGACCTGTCTGCCGAGTACTACTACGCCAAGTCGTCGTATGTGGCAGCGGGCGTGTTCTACAAGAAGGTGACCGACTTCTTCAGCACGAAGACGGTTCAGCAGACCTTCGCGGGCCTGAACCAGCCCGCCAGCGGCACGTATTTCAACGCTGCGCGGGCGGCGGGCATCCCTGCCGACAGTCCCAAGCTGCTCCGTAACTACATCTTCAAGAACTACGGTGGTCAGCCGGGTGTCACGGTCACGGATGCGAGCGACCCGACCTTCCTGAAGGGCGACATTCTGGGTACCGTCCCCGGCGCCCAGCCGCTGGTGTTCAACATCTCGACCCCGTCCAATGCCGGTGGCGACACCATCAAGGGCTTGGAGTTCAACTTCCAGCACACGTTCGGCAACAGTGGCTTCGGCATCTCAGGCAACTACACCTTGGTCCGCAGTGGTCTGAAGTACATCAACGACGCCGCGTCCACCGATGTGCAGTCCGCTCTGTTGGGTGTCAGCGATTCCGCCAACCTCGTGGGCTTCTTCGAGAACGATGTGTGGTCGATTCGCGCCGCCTACAACTGGCGTGATGCGTTCCTCTCGGCGACCAACGACAACGGCAACAACCCGCGGTACACCGATGCGTATGGTCAGGTTGACGCGTCCATCGGCTACAAGATTGGCAAGAACCTGACCCTGCAGGCCGACTTGCTGAACTTGAACGATGGCTACATCCGCAACTACGGCCGTACCAAGACTCAGCACATCTCTGCCATTCAAACTGGCCGCCGTTACCTGATCGGTGCTCGCTATCGCTTCTGAGCGATGAGCACCGCCGCCCGGTGAACGCCCTCTGGGGTGTTTGCCGGGCGACCCAGATTGGCCGAGGCGGGTGCGCAACGCCCACCTCGGCCAAATTTCTTTGCAGAATTCCTCGGCCTTTGCGGCGTGCCCGGCACCCGCACGGCCATACTTTCCGGGATGAGTTCCGAGGTGACGACAGCCGTTCGACGTATCGTGGTACTGGGGGGAGGGTCGGCTGGTTGGCTGACGGCTGCGACCCTTGCCGCAGAGCTGGGTGGTGATGGCCCCGACGCGCTGCAGATCACGCTCATCGAGTCCCCCGACGTGCCCGCCATCGGTGTAGGCGAAGGCACCTGGCCCACGATGCGTGCCACGCTGCAGCGCATTGGCATCAGCGAGGTCGACCTGATCCGCGAATGCGACGCGTCGTTCAAGCAGGGTTCCTGTTTCGACGGCTGGCTGCATGGCGGCGCCAGCGATCGCTACTACCACCCCTTCACGCTGCCGCACCGGTTCGGCGACGTCGATCTTGCCGGTGCCTGGCTGCAGGGTGGGCGTGAGCAGGGCTTTGCCGAAAGCGTGGGCGCTCAGCCGCACCTGTGCGACGCCCACCTCGCGCCCAAGCAGACGACGACGCCGGACTTTGGCGGCGTCATGAACTATGGCTACCACTTCGACGCGGTCAAACTCGGCCACTTGCTGCGCCGGCATGCGACGACCGTGCTCGGCGTGCGCCACGTTGTCGATCATTTCACCGCCGTGCGCTCGCACGAAAACGGCGACATCGCTGCGCTCGCCACCCGCGCGCATGGCGACCTGGAAGGCGACCTCTTCATCGACTGCTCGGGCCTGGCCTGTCTGCTTCTGGGCCAGCACTACGGCGTCGGCTGGCGCTCCGAAAAGGGCGTGCTGTTCAATGACAGCGCGCTGGCCATCCAGGTGCCCCATGCCGATGCGCAGGCACCGCTGGCGTCGGCGACCATCGCCACGGCCCATGCCGAAGGCTGGACCTGGGACATCGGCCTGCCCACGCGGCGGGGTATCGGGCTGGTCTATTCAAGCAGCCACACCGACGACGCGGGCGCGGAACGCGCGCTGTCGGCGTATCTGGAGCGCTGTGGGCTGGCACAAGCCGCCGCCGCGCCGCGCCGGATCCGCTTCAGCCCGGGCTACCGCGAACACTTCTGGCACCGCAACTGCGTCGCCGTCGGCTTGTCTGCCGGCTTCATCGAGCCGCTCGAGGCGTCGGCGCTGGCGTTGGTCGAACTGTCAGCGGCCTTCATCCGCGACGAGATGCCGGCCAACCGGGCTGACATGGACCTCATCGCCCAGCGTTTCAACGATGCGTTTGCCTACCGCTGGTCGCGCATCATCGATTTCCTGAAGTTGCACTACGTGCTGAGCCGCCGTGACGACGCGGACTACTGGCGTGACCATCGCGAGGTGGGCACCCAGCCGCAATCGCTGCGCGACCTGCTTCAGCTCTGGGCTCACCGAGCGCCGTCGAGGAACGACTTCTATCGCAACGAGGAAGTCTTCCCGTCGGCGAGCTACCAGTACGTGCTCTACGGCATGCAGTTCAAGCCGACCGTGCGCCCGCTGCGCGCGAACCAGCTGGCTGCTGCCGAAGCCGGCATGAAAGATGTGCCGACAATCAGCCGCCGTTTGCTGGGCGCCATGCCCCGCCATCGCGACCTCATCCAACACATCCGCGAGCACGGCATGCCGGCCGCGACTTCCTGACCGACCCCATGCTGCAACTACTCAACAACATCCAGCACAAGGACCTTCGCGTCATCACCCAGCGCGGCGCGCAATGGGGCGACGACATCATGTCGGCGCCCGCCACGGTGGACGAATTCCGCAAGCTCCAGGCGCATTACCCCATCGTGTTCCAGCGCGATGAAAAGGGCAGCTTCGTGCCTGCAGTGCTGTTCGGCCTGGAGGATGGCCAGAACCTGTTCCTGAATGGCGAGGGCTGGGACGCCGACTACCTGCCGCTGTCCGTGCAGCGCTTGCCCTTCGCCATCGGTATCGCCGATGACGAGCTGCGCATGATGGTCGACGTGCACAGCAAGCGCGTCAGTCAGGGCGCCGAAGGCGAAGCCGTGTTCCTGCCGCAAGGCGGCACAACCGATTTCACCGAGAACGCCAACTCCGTGCTGCGCACGCTGCACGAGGGGCTGCAGGCCACGACCGACTTCATCGAGACGCTGACAAGGCACGACCTGCTGGAATCCTTCGTGCTGGACGTGGAGCGCCCGGACGGCTCGCATGGCCAGCTGGTGGGTTTCTACATCATCCATGAGGAGCGCCTCGCCGCGCTTGACGCCGCCACGGTCGGCCTGCTCCACCAGGCCGACTACCTGCAGCCCATCTACATGGCCATTGCGTCGTTGTCCAACTTCACGAAGCTCATCAAGCGCCACCTCGCACGCGGGGAGTAAGGCCCATGCCTGAACGCAGCGATCTGAGCGCCGAGGCCCTCGGTGCGATTCCGGCCGAAGTGCTGCAGTCCAGCCAGCCCGTGGTGCTGCGTGGCCTGGTGCGGCATTGGCCGCTCGTGCAGGCGGCGCAGCGTTCCAACGTCGATTTCTGCGACTACCTGCGGGGCTTTGGCGCGAGCGCGCGACTGAGCCTGTGGCGAGGCGGGCCGGATATCGGCGGGCGCTTCTTCTACAACGCCGACTTCAGCGACTTCAACTTTCAGCGCGAGGTCCACACCCTGGGCGCATTGCTGGACGAGTTGCTTGCCGGCACGCCTGACGCCCTCTACCTCGGCTCGACCGACATCGACCGCTGCTTCCCCGGGTTGCGCCAACCCAACGACCTGCCCGTGCTGGCCGGCTTCAACCCGATGGTGAGTCTGTGGCTGGGCAACCGCATGCAGGTGGCCGCGCATTTCGACTTGCCCGACAACATCGCCTGCTGCGTCGCCGGCCGCCGCCGTTTCACGCTGTTCCCGCCCGACCAGGTCGCCAACCTCTACATCGGCCCGATGGACCTGACGCCGGCTGGCCAGCCCATCAGCCTGGTGGACCATGTTCGGCCCGACTTTGAACGCTTCCCGCGCTATGCCGAGGCGCTCAAGCACGTGCAGACCTTCGAACTGCTGCCCGGCGACGCCATCTTCATCCCCAGCCAGTGGTGGCATGGCGTCGAGTCGCTGGAGCCCATCAGTGCCCTCGTGAACTTCTGGTGGCGCCAGTCGCCCGCCTTCATGGACACGCCGCTCAACACGCTGATGATGGCCCTGCTGTCGCTGCGCGACCTGCCGCCGGCCCAGCGCGATGCCTGGCGTGTGCTGTTCGACCACTACATCTTCGATGCCGATGAACAGACGGCGGCCCACATCCCGGCCGATGCGCGCGGCATCCTCGCGCCCATGACCGACAACACCGCCCGGCTGTTGCGTTCAATGCTGCTGAACCGACTCAAACGATGAGCGCGCCCATGAATCAAGCTCCCAAACCCGTTCGCCGCGTCGTGATCGCCGGCGGTGGCACCGCCGGTTGGATCGTGGCTGCGGGCTTGTCCAAATGCCTGGGCAAGCAGGTCGACATCCGTCTCGTCGAGTCCGACGAGATCGGCACCGTCGGTGTCGGCGAGGCGACGATCCCGACGCTCCACATACTGCACCAGATCCTCGACTTGGACGAGCGCGAGTTCATCCAGGCCACGCAGGCCACCTTCAAGCTGGGCATCAGCTTCGAGAACTGGCGCAACGTCGGCGAGGACTATTTCCACTCCTTCGGTAGGACCGGCAAGGGCCACTGGACGGCAGGCTTCCACCACTTCTGGCTGGAAGGCCGCAAGCGTGGCTTGGCGAGTGACTACGGCGACTATTGCCTGGAACTGCGCGCGGCGATGGACCACCGCTTCGCGACGCTGCCCGACAACGGCATCAACTACGCCTATCACTTGGATGCGACGCTCTACGGCCAGTACCTGCGCCGCTTCTCCGAGGCGCTGGGCGTGCAGCGCATCGAAGGCAAGATCGCCAAGGTCCACACCGATGCCGTCAGCGGCGACATCACCGACCTGCAACTCGATGGCGGTGCGCTCATCGAAGGCGACCTCTTCATCGACTGCACCGGCATGCGCTCGCTGCTGCTGGGCGAGACCCTGGGCGTGCCCTACGAGAGCTGGTCGCAGTGGCTGCCCTGCGACAGCGCGCTGGCGGTGCAGACCACGCTGGTCGGCGAGCCCGTGCCGTTCACGCGCTCCATCGCCCACCCCTGGGGCTGGCAGTGGCGCATCCCGCTGCAGCACCGCGTCGGCAACGGCGTCGTGTTCAGCAGCAAGCACATCAGCGAGGACGAGGCCAAGGCCGCGCTGCTGGCCAACGTGCAGGGCGAGCTGCTGCGCCAGCCGCGCCTCATCAAGTTCACGCCCGGCCAGCGCGAGGTCGTCTGGAAGAAAAACGTCGTCGCCATCGGCCTGTCCAGTGGCTTCCTGGAGCCGCTGGAATCCACCAGCATCCACTTGATCCAGAAGGGTCTGACCCGCCTCATCGAGCTGTTCCCGACTGATGGCGTGCGCCAGAGCGACATCGACGAGTACAACCTGCAGACGCGCGAACAGATCGAGATCATTCGCGACTTCATCATCCTGCACTACCACGTCACCAACCGCACGGACACGCAGTTCTGGCGTGACTGCCGCGAGATGGACGTGCCGCCGCTGCTGAAGCATCGCATCCAGCACTTCCGCGACACCGCGCGCATCATGCTTCGCCAGGGCGAGCTGTTTGCCGAGAACTCCTGGGTGCAGGTCATGATGGGGCAGGGCATCCAGCCCACCAGCCACCACCCCATCACGCGCAACATGGACAACCGCAACCTCGCCGACTTCCTCGGCGAGATCCGCAAGGACGTGGTGCGCACGATGATGAAGCTGCCCAAGCACCAGCAGTTCATCGATGGCTTCTGCCCCGCTCCCAAGCTCGACCTGGTCACGAACAAACTCCTCGTCGACCCCGAGCTCCGCATCAATCCCGATGCCCGCATCGAGACGGTGCAGTTGTCCAACGGCGAGACCGTCTACGTTGTCGACGACTTCGCGCAAGACCCGGACGCGCTGGTTGCGCTCGCCGAATCCCAGATCGGCCAGTTCCAGCAGACTGCCGGCCACCCCTACCCGGGCCCGCTGATGGGCTTGACCGAGGGCGTTACTGGCCCGCTCGGGGCCTTCTTCGACCAGCACGTGCGCCCCCGGCTTGGGGCTGGCCCGGTGCTGGGCATGCTTGGCCGCTTCTCGCGTGTCACACAGGATGCCGCGACGCTGGACCCGCGTCAGCGCATCTGCCACCGCGACGATTCTGCCATCGAGCCGGGCGAGGTGATCTCGGCGTCCGTGCACTACCTGTTCAAGGACGAGCAACTGGGCGGCACGGTCTTCTTCCGTTCGCTGATGCCCGACGTCGAAACACGCCAGTTCATGCGCGACTCCAACACGCTGGACGGCAGCGCCTTCAGCGACAAGTACGGCATCCCGCCCGGCTACATGACCGAGAGCAACCGCTACTTCGAGGTCATCGGTCGCGTGCCGGCCAAATGGAACCGTGCCATCTTCTACAGCGGCAGCATCTTCCACACCGGCGACATCAACTGGCCCGCAGCCAAGGCCGCCTACCAGTCCGGCATGGGACGCCTGACCATCAACGCCTTCTTCAAGAACAGCCAGTCCTGAGGGTGGATGTCGAGCCTCGATAATCGGGCCTCATGACGAATCCCACCTCCATCACCATCGCCACGCGTGAGAGCCGCCTGGCCCTCTGGCAGGCCGAGCATGTGCAGGCCCGCCTCGCCGCCGAGCTG
>Ga0187842_1000340_pt1 | contig 24148 bp, 23 predicted proteins | sample SpaLakP09_SKY_41_FD_134514 | JGI IMG/M metagenome (GOLD analysis project Ga0187842, IMG submission 134514) | Oligotrophic lake water microbial communities from Sparkling Lake, Wisconsin, USA - SP09_SKY_41 | ecosystem: Environmental > Aquatic > Freshwater > Lake | place: USA: Sparkling Lake... | reverse complement strand
GCGCCTGCTGGCCGAGCCTCTGGCCAATGAGCCCGGCGCGCGTTGCGCCCTGCTGCAACGCCAGTTCCGCGCCGCCCAGTCGCCGGATGACAGGGCAGGCCAGATCGAGCTGGCGCGCCAGCTGGCCGCCGCGGGCCGTGGCCGGACCGGCGACGAGACCTGGGTGCGCGCCGATCTGAATGCCGAGTTCACCTGGGGCAGCTCGGGCAAGGCGCTGGACGCCTGCGAGACCTTCGTCACCGAACCCCGACTGTCTCTGCTGACCCGTGCGCAGGCCGCCTTACGCCATACCTGCTTCGCCGCCCAGGGCGATGACCATGCGCTGCTGGGACGGCGATGGTGCCGGGCTGAGGGCCCGGCCAAGCAGGCTCTGACTCAGGGAGGGGTCTCATGGCCAATCTGCAGGCCGACGGGGTGAAGGCCGCGTCAGCGCGCGCCCGGCCTGCGCGGCTTTGTGTTGGGCATTGCCTTCGGCGAGTTCTCGAACTTCGTCGTCGAACGGGCCTTAAAGGGCGAGCCGCTCAACGCGGCGCTGAAGGAACGGGATATGCAGATCGCCGACCGAAGCAAGGTCTCGGTGTCTCAGCGCGCGCTGACCGACAGTACCGCCCACGTGCTGGCCACCACCGCGGCACTGCGTGCGCTGCTGGAGCAGCGGCAGCGGCCAAGGGTCGGTGCGCTGTTCGGCATGCGCTCCAGCACCCTGGCCCAGGAGGAACGCCTGCGCCGCAAGAGCAATGCCGAGGCCTTCAAGCCCCTGCGGCCGCTGGAGCGCGGGCGATAGCCTTGGACATGCTGATGCTGTTGTTGGATCTGGCCCGGCAGGACCCGACCGCAGATGTGGCGCCGGCACTGGCACTGGCGATGCGTTCGGCCGGCAATGTGCTGCTGCCGTTTGCGCTGCCCATGACCCAGGCCGGTGACGAGAAGCCGGGCCTGCTCGCCAACAGGGATGCGCCGCTGGACAGCGTCTAGGCGCGCCACAGCGGCGGGACTGCCCAGCAGACGGTGGCGATGGAGCCAGCTCGGCTGATGATGCCGACGGCGCGGTGCGATTCGACCTGCCGGCGCTGAGCTTCGAGGGCGAAGCCTATCCTACGTTGGCCCCGAGCCTTGCGGTGCTGGGCGCCACGGCGCTTTTCTCCTGGCCGCTGGTGCGGCTCAAGGACAGCGAACTGCCGGGCTTCGAGGCCTTGACTCCCTGGCCGCGTCCGGTCAAAGACATGATCACGCCGGGACTTGCCCCGTTCGCCGAGGAGCGCGGCCAGATCGTGCCGCCGGGCCGCTGGACGCTGCTCTTGGCCGCCGCCCATCTGGTGCGCTGAAGCGCGCCGGGCTTCAAGGCAGAGATCGCTGTCGCGTTGCAGAACCTGGCCGCACTCGGTTTCAAGATCTCCATCGATGACTTCGGTACTGGCTATTCATTGCTGGCCTGTCTGCACCGTTTTCCGTTCGATACGCTGAAGATAGACCGCTCCTTCGTGGCCCGCCTGGCCTCCGGCCGCGAGGCGGTGGAGATTGTGCGCATCATCGTCGGCCTCGCGCTGGCCCTGGATAAGCCGGCGCTGGCCGAGGGCGTCGAGGAGCCGGCCCAGGCCCCGCTGCTGCGGGAGGTGGGTGTCCATGTGGGCCAGGTTTGGCTGTTTGGCATGGCCTTGCCGGTCGACCAGGCGCAGCAGACTGGTACGAGACTTCATCAAGCCAGCTCGCTGATCAGCAGCGCCTGCAGCAGGCAGATGCGCTTGTCGGCGGCGGACCCCGGGTGCTCGATGCCATCGGCCCATGACGCCGAAGGGTGCGTGGCTCCGGCCAGGGCCTCGAAAACCGGCACTCCGGCCTCCTGGCGGACCCGGGTGACCAGGGCGCCGTCCATGTCCTGACACTCGATGGCGTCGTACAGACGGCCCAGCATGCGCGCCGTGTGCTGCACCTCCTGGGCGCTGCTCTGCACCGACAAGCTCACCGGCAGCCGCGCCACATGGGCGCCCAGCGCCTCGGCCGCGCGGCGGAACAGCAGTGCCGCTGGGTTCTCTTCTGCCTCGCAGACCAAGCCCAGCTTCTTGCCGCGCAGCAAGGGTTGCAAGGCACCCGCCTGGGCGGCCCGCAACAACTCCCGGGCGCTGGTCAGCAGTGGCTGGTGGTCTGGCGGCGACATGGCGACGGGCTTGGCGAGGCGGATGAGGTTCACGGTGTAGCGGCTTGAGCCGGGCACGCAGAGAGCTTTGTGCATGGGTTCAGAGCCTAAACATGCCTCGGCGCCCGACTTTGATGTGGGTCAAGGCCGGACCAGCCAGCACCTGCTGATACAGATCGGATACAGAGCGTTCATCCACTGTTACCGAGTGACGCGCAGCGTCGTCATCCGTTGCCGCAGGCTGACTAGGATGCCATCCATCGACTCGCACTCAGCCCCTCGGGAGAACACCATGCTCAGCAACCACGCCATCGTCGCCCACACCACCCTGGCTCATACGCTGGCGCAAACGCCGGTCCGGGCACTGCCGCGCAGCGCCGGGGGCGCATTACCGATCCTGAAGTCCGACGCGGCCGCCAATCTGCGCGCCAGCCAGCATGTGGCTGACACCTTGAAGCTGCTGGTCGATAAACTGGCGCTGCAGCGCCGCGTCGTGCATGCCGGCGAACTGATCTATCAAGCCGGCGAGCATTTCGCCCATCTGTATGTGATGACCTCGGGCTTCTTCAAGCTGGTCAATCTGTCGGCCGATGGCCGCGAGCAGGTCGTGGGCCTGAAGTTCCGTGGTGATTGGCTGGGCTTCGACGGCATCGCCACCGGCCAGTACGCCTGCGACGCCATGGCGATGGACACCGGCGAAGTGCTGGTGATCCGCTACGACGCGCTGTTTGCCGCGTGCGCCGGCCAGCCGGCCTTGATGACCGTGCTGCACGAGGCAATGAGCCGCGAGATTGCACGTGATCGCGACTCGCTGATGTCGGTCTGCACCCTGCCGGCCGATGCCCGCGTGGCCGATTTCCTGCGCTACTGGGCCGAGTCGCTGGCCCGACGCGGCATGCGTTCGGACCAGATCACCCTGCGCATGACCCGCGCCGAGATTGGCAACTACCTGGGCATGACCCTGGAAACGGTGAGCCGCTCGCTGGCCAAGCTGGCGCGGGCGGGCGTGATCCTGTTCGCCGAGAAGGGCCGGCGCGACATTCAGATTCCCGACGTCGATGCGCTGAGCGAGTTCATCCAGCACAGCCTGGCGCCGGCCAGCCCGGTGCTGCAGTAACTCAGGACGCGATTCAAGCGATCAATCGTGCAATGGCCTGCGCCAGCTGCTCGCGCGTATAGGGCTTGGGCAGCAGCTCCCAACTTGGCGGCGAGTCGCGGTCGGCGTCCAGCAGCTCGGTAGAGAACCCCGACATCAGCAGCACGGCCAGATCCGGAAAGCGGGCCTGGGCCCGCAGTGCCAGCTCGGTGCCGCGCATGCCCGCGCCAAGGGCCACGTCGGTGAGCAGCAGATCGAAACGGGCCTCGGGCGCCAGCAGCACCAGGGCCTGCTCGGCGCTGGTGCAGACCGTGGTCCGGCATTGCAAGCTATCGAGGAAGTGCCGCACCACGCTGCGCACCTCGCCGTCGTCCTCGACCAGCAGCACCTTCAGGCCGGGCGGCACGCTCAGATCCGAGGGCAGCTCGGCCTCGATGACGGCCTGCGCCGCCCAGGGACGGGGCAGGCGCAGGGTGACCGTCGTGCCGGCATCCGGGGCGCTGGCAATGGTGATCACACCCTTGGACTGCTTGACGAAACCATACACCGTGCTCAGCCCCAGGCCGGTACCCCGACCGGCCGCCTTGGTCGTGAAGAAGGGCTCGAAGGCGCGCTCCTTTATGGCCTCGGGCATGCCGGTGCCGGTGTCAGAGATGGCGATCTCGACCAGGCGCTCCTGGGCCATGCTGGGGTCGTCGAGCTCGCGCCTGGCCTCGGCCGACAGGGCGATGCAGGCCTGGGCGCGAAAGCGCAGGGTGCCACCCTCGGGCATGGCATCGCGGGCGTTGATGGCGATATTGAGCAGGGCCGACTCCAGCTGGCCCGGGTCAGCCAGCACCGGCGGGCAGCCTTGGCTGTCGACCTCGATGCGTATGCGCTGATCCAGCGTACGGCGCAGCATATCGGCCAGCGACTGCAGCATGGCCGCCACATCGACCGCATGTGGCTGCAGCACCTGGCGGCGCGAGAAGGCCAGCAGCTTGCCTGTCAGTTCGGCGCCGCGCTTGGAGGCGCGCATGGCCGCGGCCAGCAGCTGCTGGCCGTGATCGTTACCGGCAAGGGACGGCAATTCCTCCAGCACCTGCAGATTGCCCTGAATAACGGTCAGCAGATTGTTGAAGTCATGGGCAATACCGCCGGTCAACTGGCCCACGCTCTCCAGACGCTGTGCATGGTTCAGCGCCTCCTCCGACTCGGCGCGCTGCAGGCTGGTGGCCAAGAGGCTGGACAGCGACTCCATGAAACGCAGCTCATCGTCGCCGAAGCGGGCCTCGCGGCGGGTGCGCACCGTCAGTGTGCCGATGATGCGGCCGCGATCCGACAAGGGCACCGCCAGGCCCTGGACCAGGCCGGCATCCAGATAGGCCTGCGGCACGGCGAAACGCGATTCCTCGCGGTAGTCGGAAACAACCACTGGCCGCCCCTCGGCCAGCACGAAGCCGGGCGGGGTGTCGGGACGATTGGGGACCAGGTGGCCGACCGTCTCGCCCTCCAGCAGGCCCAGGCCGCTGGCGACGCGAAACTCCAGCCGGTTGGGCAGCAGCAGAAAGACCACCGCCAACTCGGCCTGCAGTGCCTCGGCGGCCATCGCCGGCACCTGGTCCAGCACCACCTGGGGGTCGCGCGAGTCCACCGCCAGCCGGCCCAGATTGGCCAGGAATTCGCTGTAGCGCGCGCGCTGCAGCGCCTGCTTGACGCGGGGGTAGGCGCCGATGTCGCGGATCGAGGCCACCACGAAGGGCAGGCCGTGGTCCTGCAGGGGGCTCAGCGCGATCTCGACCATGACCTCGCTGCCATCCTTGTGTTTGGCGGCCAGCTCCATCTGAGTGCCCATGGGACGGGGTTTGGGCTTGCGGCCATAGGCCTCGCGGTAGGAGGCATGGCGCGAGCGCACGGCGTCGGGAACCAGCGCATCCACGCCCATGCTCAGCAGCTCGGCGTTGCTGTAGCCCAGCAGCGTGCTGGCGGCCGGATTGGCCAGCACGACCTGGCCCCGGGCATCGACGACCAGCAGCGCATCGGGGTAGGCCATGTGCAACGAGCGAAAGATCGTCTGCTCGTCCAGCCCGTTGATGCCGCTGACTGAGGCTCGGGCCTGAGGCTTGTCGGAGTGGCTGGTCATCAGTTTCAGCCTTGGGTGACCGGCGGCACCAGGATGTAGCCGGCGGCACGCACCGACTTGATGATCTGCGGATGCTCGGCATCCGGCTCCAGCTTCTTGCGCAGGCGGCCTACCTGTACGTCAATCGTGCGGTCGAACGGAGCGGCCTCGCGGCCCCGCGTGTGCTCGAGCAGAAAGTCACGCGAAAGCACCCGACCCGGGTGCTGGGCAAAGGTGCACAGCAGATCGAACTCGCCACTGGTCAGGGCCACTTCTTGCCCCTGGGCGTCGAGCAGCTGGCGGGCACCCGGGTCGAGCTGCCAGCCGGCAAAGAGCAGGCGGCTGCGGGCGGCCGGCACTGCCGCTGCGGCAGCGGGGGGGGCTGCGGGCGTGATGCGGCGCAGCACCGCCTTGATCCGGGCGAGCAGCTCGCGCAGGTCGAAAGGCTTGGTCACATAGTCATCGGCGCCAACCTCCAGGCCGACGACCTTGTCCACCGCGTCACCGCGGCCGGTGACGATGACCAGGCCGCAACGCCAGTGCTCGCGCAGCTGGCGGGCGATCGAGAAACCGTCCTCGCCGGGCAGTCCCAGATCAAGCAGCACCAGGGCCGGAGCGTCGACCGGCATCAGCTCCATCAGCGCCCGGCCGGAATGCAGCGGGGTGATGCGGTAGCCATGACCTTGCAGATAGTTGGCCAGCAGGGTAGTGATATCGGCTTCGTCGTCGACGATGGCTATGTGCAGGGCTGAACTCATGCGGGCGTGGGTGCATATCCCAATGGACGGGCACCGAAGGGTAGCAGCTTTGCCTGCTGCATCCGGGGGCAGAGACCCTGTTTCAGTCCGACTTCAGGCCGATTGGCGCCGGCACAGCGTTGACGATGCGCGTGAACAGCGCGCGATACTCGGCCTCGGGCACATGGCCGGTGAGCGGGTCTCGATTGGCACTGAAGGCCTCGTCCAGCTCGGCCCAGTCCTGCTCGGTCAACACCTTCTCGGCCAGCGGCAGGATTTCCTGCTCCTCCTTGCTCATGTGGCTCAGGTAGAAGGCGACATAGCGCTCGGCCGCCTGCTCGAAGGCGGCGCGGCGCGTTTCGCCCATCATCTCGAAGGCCAGCAGCGCATGCTGAAGGTTGCGGATATTGCGCTCGCCGCAGGCATGGTCGTGATCCAGCTCGTCGAGCACCTGGCGCGAGAGCGGCGTGCGTGCACGCAGTTTCGGGAACAGCAGCTCGGTCTCCTTGCGGTGGTGTTGCTTCTCGGGAAACTCGTCGACGTAGAACAGCATGGCGCGCAGCGCCGCAAAGTCTGGCATCGAACCCTGGCGGCGGTGCTGTTCCAGCAACAGCAGGATGGAACGCAGCATGGCGGCCAGCGCCTGATGCTCGTCACGGATGATGCGCAAGGACGCGTGTTTCATGCGGAACTCCTAGTCATTGCGGGTTGGACCTGACGGGTACTCCCGGCAGCTCCGACCCCAACCGTTTGTAGCTGTTAGTTGTCGAACTGCAATGGCTCGCCGAGCGCATCCAGCGCCAGCAGGCCGCCCAGATGGCCCTTGCGCACGCGCTCGAGTAAAGCCTCCATCGCCCGCTCGACCTGGGCCGGGCTCGGGGGCGCTCCATGGCTGCCCGGCAGACCGGCGGCAAACATCACCTGCCAGGGTGGGCCTGCCTTGCAGGCCTCCGCGGCCAGGGCTTCGAAGCTGCTCAGCTCGTCGAGGCCCTTGTCCACGCACATCAGCGGCTCCAGATTGCCGCCCGCGCCGGCCGCGAAGCGCTCGCGCTGCGCCGGCGTGGCGTCGGCGGGCAGCTCGGCGGCGGTGAACACGAACAGCAGGCGTTGCGGCTCGGGCTGGTCGGCAGCGGCTTGCAAGAGCTGGTCGAACATCGTGCTGTGGCTCATATCAGGGTCCTGGGTTGAAGGGGTCAGGCCGGTGCCAACGTAGCTGCGGAATCGCCGCCCATCAAACGCACCAGCAACTCGCGCACGCTGCGGATTTGGTTGCCGAAGGGCAGGGCGCCGCGGCCACTGAAGAAAAGGCCGCTCTTCAGGTCGCCATGCAAGGCCGAGGCGAGTTGCTGGTCGATACAGAACTGACCCCATCCCTGCTTGCCGTCGCGCAGGCCGCACTGCGCCAGGCAGTCGAAGGCCTTGGTGCAGCGCGCCTTGACATGCGCCACGGCTTGCAGCTTGGGTTCGGCCTTCAGATAGGCACGCAGCCAGGGTGTGCCGACGGCGCGGGCCGGCAGGCCGGCGACGCTGGTGAACTCGATCATGTCCTCGTCACGGGCCTCGGCCAGCACGCGCTTGAACTCGGGATGGGCATCACCCTCGGTGGTGACAGCAAACGGCGTGCCCAGCTGTACGCCGGACGCGCCCAGGTCCTGCAGCCGGCGGATGTCGGCCAGCGTGCGTATGCCGCCGGCGGCGATCACCGGCGTCTGCGCCTCGATGCCGGCGGCGCGCAGCACGGCCAGCGTCTCCGGCACCGAGCGTTCGAAATCGAAGCGCGGGTCATGCAGATCCTCGATGCGGGCCGCGCCGAGATGGCCGCCGGCCAGGCCCGGATGCTCGAGCACGATGGCGTCGGGCATGCGCTTCTTGCGCTCCCATTTGCGCACCACCAGCTGCACGCCGCGAGAGTCAGACAGGATCGGGATCAGCGCCACCTGCGGGTGGTCGCTGGCCAGCTCGGGCAGATCCAGCGGCAGGCCGGCGCCAACGACGATGGCGTCGATGCCGGCCTCCAGGGATCGCTTGACATAGGCGGCGTAGTCGCTGACCGCACGCATCACATTCATCGCCAGCAGGCCGTGGCCGCCGGCGATCTGGCGGGCGGCCTTGACCTCGCGCTCCAGCGCCTCCAGATTGGCGGCATTGATGCGTTCCTTGGCCTCGGGGCCTACGCCCAGACTGCGCGTCGTCTCCATCAAATCAGGATGGTGGCGACGCAGGTCCACCGAGCTCAGCGTTCCGGTGCCGCCCAGCGCCGCCACATGGCCGGCAAGGCTGTGGGCTGAAACGCCTATGCCCATGCCGCCCTGCACGATGGGCAGCAGGCTGCGGCCGGCCAAGCGCAGGGCATTCAGGCCGCTGCGCTCCAGCATTTGTTTCAGGTCATTTGGAATCACGCACGATCTCCGGTCTTTGCGCGCAACTGTAGGCATGCCTGGGTCGTGGCGGCATGACCCATGTCAAGAAGCGGGGGATTGATCGGGCCGGGCCTCATCGGGCTCGGTGGCCGGAATGAAGCGGCCGGACTTCAGGTCAAAGACATGGACCTCGCCATCCTCGATCACATAGTGCCAGCCATGCAGAAACAGCTCGCCCCGCTCGACGCGGCGGCGCACCATCGGGTAGTCCAGCAGACGCTCCAATTGCAGCACCACCGAGCGCTGCTCGGTGCGGCGCAGCGCCTCGGGACTGGGCAGCACCGGCAGGGCGGCCTCACGGGCCAGGTCCAGCCAGGCGCCGAGGTTGACCGCCTCGGGCGAGACTTCGCCATACAGCGCGGCAATCGCGCCGCAATGGCTGTGGCCGCAGACGATGATGTTGCGCACCTTCAGATTCAGCACCGCGAACTCGATCGCCGCGGCCGTGCCATGCAGGCCGCCGGTCCAGCGCTTCTCCGGTTCTGGCGGCTGCTCCTGGCCCCGCTGGCCCAGCGTGTCGGGCAGGCGCGGCGTCAAGGTGCCGCAGCAGGGCGGTACCAGGGCGCCGACATTGCGCACCATGAACAGCTCGCCCGGCCCGGCGCCGGTCAGCAGATAGGGCACCAGGCGCGAGTCCGAGCAGCCGATGAACAGGCTGGTCGGGTGTTGGCCGCCATCGACCAGCTCCTTGAACTGGGCCTTGTACTGCGGAAAGGCGTCGCTGTGGAAGCGGCGCAGCCGGGCTAGCAGGGCGTCCGGCATCACTGCACCAGCGGGCTCTCTGCGGCGTCCAGATCCACCCCCTCCAACTGAGCCTCACCGGCCAGGACCTGCAGGTACTGGCGCATCGCGGCCACGAAGGCCTGCTGGCGCAGCGCCATCTCGACCGCGCCGCGCACGGCCTCAAAGACCAGCGGCGTGCCGGGCTCGCGCTCCAGCACCTCGACCACATGCAGGCCGAAGCGGCTGTGCACCAGACGCGGCAGCACGCCCACCTCGGCATTGCCGAACAGCTCGCGGGCGAACTCGGGCGCGCAGTCGCCGCTGGTCAGCCAGCCCAGCTCGCCGCCGCTCTGACCGCTGGGGCAGTTCGACAGTTTCTCGGCCGTGCTAACAAAGCTGGGCGAGGCGCTGCCATCGAAGCAGCGCACCTCCAGCATCGCCATCTCGGCGCGCTTGCGCAGGCCCACCACATCGACACCGGGCGTTACCGCGAATAGGATGTGGCGAACGCGCACGCGCTCACCGCTGCGGTAAACGGCCTGGTGCGCCGCGTAGTAGCGGCGGCAGGCCTCCTCGGACGGTGCGGGCAGGCTTAAGCGCTGATCCAGCAGCGCTTCGATGGCGGCGGTGGCGGCCTCGCTGGTCGAGCCATCGAGGGCGCAGGTATCGCCCGCGTCCAGCAGGCCGGCGGCCTGTGCGGCCTGGCGCAGCAATTCGGTGCAGGCGCGCTGGCGCAGCGCCTCCGGCTCCAGCGGCTCGCCCGGTGCGTGCAGGGCCACGCCGTTGACGGTGGCGACACCCTCGGCGGCCGCCGCGGGCAACGGTTCACCGACGGGCAGGCTGTTCAGATAGACGGTTTCTACTTGCATGTCGGCTCCTTCAGCGGTTGGTGCCCGGACGGCGTGGCTCGTTATGGCCGGGCGGCACGTTCAGGCGCCGGCTGCGCACCACCTGGTAGGGGCGGATCAGGTAGCCGATCGAGGCGAAGCCGCTCCACACATGGACCAGGCGGCTGAACGGGAACAGCAGGAAGATCGTCATGCCCAGCACGATGTGGAACAGATAGGGCCAGGGCAGACCGGCCAGCACCTCGGCATCGACCGCACGCAGGGTCAGGATGCGCTGCGCCCATTCGGCCAGTATCAGCATCACGCTGCCGTCCGAATGCGCCCAGGAGAAGGGCAGGGTGATCAGGCCCACCACCAGCTGCACCCACAGTATCAGCAGGATGGCGATGTCGGTGCGGTGGCTGGTGTAGCGGATGCGTGGGTCGAACAGGCGGCGGTAGATCAGCATCGACAGGCCGATGAAGCACAGCAGGCCGAAGGCGCCGCCCGAGTAGATGGCGATCTTCTGCTTGACCGAGGCCTCCATGAAGTGGCCGTAGAACGCGTGCGGCGTCAACAGGCCGGCCAGGTGGCCGAAGAACAGGAACAGGATGCCGATGTGGAACAGATTGCTGCCCCAGCGCAGCAGGCCGCCGCGCAGCAGCTGCGACGAGTCGCTCTTCCAGGTGTACTGGTCGCGGTCGAAGCGGATCAGGCTGCCCAGCAGGAACACCGTCAGGCAGATGTAGGGATAGACCCCGAAAACGAAGCCATGCAGGGTGGTCATGCTCGCGCTCCTTGTTCAGCACCGCTTGCGCTCTTTCGAACAATCTTGATTGGCTGTGGCTGATCCGGGCGGGCCTGGCCCTTGACCGAGCAGCCGTCGAACACGACCGGCTCTTCCCAGGCCGTGTCCATCGCCTCCTCCGGCGCGATCTGCACCGGCTGGGCCTTCTCGCCGGCCAGCTCCAGCAGGGCCCCCAGCACGCTGGCGTGGGCACTGCCGCGCTGCTGCAGCGCCGCGAAGATGGCGTTGGAGATATGCGCCATCTCGGCCAGGAACTCGCGCGCCTCGCGCGGCGGTTGGGTCGAGGTGAATTCGAGCAGCACCGGCAGGAAGTCGGGCAGCTCGCCCTCGGCCAGATAGAGGCCCGCCTTCTCATAGGTCTGGGCCAGATCAATCATCGCCGGGCCGCGCTCGCGCGAGTCGCCGTGCACATGCTCGAACAGGTGCAGCGAGGTGCTGCGGCCGCGGTCGAACAGTTCGACATACTCGGCCTCGATGTCAAGCGCCGCGCCGCGTTCGAGCGAGGCGATCAGCGCGTCGAGTTCGGCCAGGCGCGGCTGGCCCAGCGCGCGCTCGGCATGCAGCGCATGGCGCAGATCCGGCAGGTGGGCGCGCAACTCGGCGTCGGGGTAGCTCAGCAGCCGGGCCAGCACGCGCAGGGTCTTGGCGGCGGGGGGCGGGGTGGGGTTGAAGAATGTCATGGCTCAGACCTCCGCCTTGATGGGTATGGTGCGCTTGCGGCTGCCGCCGAACAGGCTCACGTCGCTGCTGCCGTCGGAGCAGCCGTTGCCGAAGCTGAAGCCGCAGCCGCCGCGCATGTCGAAGGTGTTCTCGGCGTACTCGCGGTGCGAGCTCGGGATCACGAAGCGGTCCTCGTAGTTGGCGATGGCCATCACGTGGTACATCTCCTCGACCTCGGCCTGCGTCATGCCGACCTGGTTCAGAGCCGCCACATTGATGCGGCCGTCCACATGCTTCTCGCGCTGGTAGGCGCGCATGGCCAGCATGCGTTCGAGCGCGCGGACCACCGGCATGGTGTCGCCGGCGGTGAGCAGATTGGCCAGGTACTTGACTGGAATGCGCAGCTGGTTGACGTCGGGAATCTCGCCATTGCTGCCCACATGGCCGGCGTTGGCCGCGGCCGTGATCGGCGACAGCGGCGGCACATACCAGACCATCGGCAGGGTGCGGTACTCGGGGTGCAGCGGCAGCGCCACCTTCCAGTCGACCGCCATCTTGTAGACGGGGCTGTTGCGGGCGGCATTCATCCAGGCGTCGGGTATGCCGTCCAGCCGCGCCTGCGCGATCACCTTCGGATCGTGCGGATCCATGAAGATGTCGAGCTGGGCCTGGTAGAGCTCGCGGTCATGCTCGACGCTGGCGGCCTGCTGGATGCGGTCGGCGTCATACAGCAGCACGCCCAGGTAGCGGATGCGGCCGACACAGGTTTCGCTGCAGACGGTGGGCTGGCCGGCCTCGATGCGCGGATAGCAGAAGGTGCACTTCTCGGCCTTGCCGCTCTTCCAGTTGTAGTAGATCTTCTTGTAGGGGCAGCCCGACACGCACATGCGCCAGCCGCGGCACTTGTCCTGATCGATCAGCACGATGCCGTCTTCCTCGCGCTTGTAGATCGAGCCCGAGGGGCAGCTCGCCACGCAGGCCGGGTTCAGGCAGTGCTCGCACAGGCGCGGCAGATACATCATGAAGGTGTTCTCGAACTCGCCGTAGATGTCCTTCTGGATGTCATCGAAGTTCTTGTCCTTGCTGCGCTTGCTGAACTCGCCGCCAAGGATCTCTTCCCAATTCGGGCCCCACTCGATCTTCTCCATGCGCTGGCCGGTGATCAGGCTGCGCGGGCGGGCCGTCGGAGTGGCCTTCATCTCGGGCGCCGACTGCAGATGGTCGTAGTCGAAGGTGAAGGGCTCGTAGTAGTCGTCGATCTGCGGCATGCTGGGGTTGGCGAAGATCTTCATCAGCAGCTGCCACTTCGCGCCCTGGCGCGGAACGATGCTGCCGTTGGCCTTGCGTATCCAGCCGCCGTTCCACTTGTCCTGGTTCTCCCATTCCTTGGGGTAGCCGATGCCGGGCTTGGTCTCGACGTTGTTGAACCAGGCGTACTCCATGCCGGGGCGGCTGGTCCAGACGTTCTTGCAGGTGACCGAACAGGTGTGGCAACCGATGCACTTGTCCAGATTCAGCACCATGCCGATTTGTGCGCGTATCTTCATGCTGCCTCCCCGAGTTTCTGCACTTCTTCCGCGCGCTCATCGCCGCGCGGGGTGTCCAGCCAGTCGACCTTGTCCATCTTGCGCACCACCACGAACTCGTCGCGGTTCGTGCCTATGGTTCCGTAGTAGTTGAAGCCATAGCTGAGCTGCGCATAGCCGCCGATCATGTGGGTGGGCTTGAGCACGATGCGCGTCACCGAGTTGTGGATGCCGCCGCGCTGGCCGGTGATCTCGGAGCCCGGTGTGTTGACGATTTTTTCCTGGGCGTGATACATCAGCACCATGCCCGGGTTGATGCGCTGGCTGACCACCGCACGGGCCGCAATCGCGCCGTTGACGTTGTAGAGCTCGACCCAGTCGTTGTCTTCCACGCCGATGACCTTGGCGTCGTCCTCGCTGAGCCAGATGATGGGCCCGCCGCGGCTCAGGGTGAGCATCAGCAGGTTGTCGGTATAGGTTGAGTGGATGCCCCACTTCTGGTGCGGCGTGATGAAGTTGAGCAGGATCTCGGTGTTGCCGTTCGAGCGTATGCCGTGCACGCCGGCGGTGGCCTTCAGGTTCACCGGCGGCCGGTAGCTGGCGAGGTTCTCGCCGAAGGCCAGCATCCAGGGGTGGTCCTGGTAGAACTGCTGGCGGCCGGTCAGGGTGCGCCATGGGATCAGCTCATGCACATTCGTGTAGCCGGCGTTGTAGGAGACGGTCTCGCTCTCGATGCCGCTCCAGGTCGGCGAGCTGATGATCTTGCGCGGCTGGGCCTGGATGTCGCGAAAGCGGATCTTCTCGTCCTCGCGGTGCAGGGCCAGATGGGTGTGCTCGCGGCCGGTCTGCTTGCCCAGAGCCGCCCAGGCCTTGACGGCCACATGGCCATTGGTCTCGGGCGCCAGCTGCAGCACCATCTCGCAGGCGTCGATGTCGGTGGCTATGCGGGGCAGCCCAAAGGTCACACCCTCCTCGGTCACCAGGCCGTTGAGCTGGCCCAGCTGCGTGACCTCGACCTCGGTGTTCCAGCCAATGCCCTTGCCGCCGTTGCCGAGTGTGTTGAGCAGCGGCCCCACGGCGGTGAAGCGCTTGAACACATTCGGATAGTCGCGCTCGACAACCTGCATCTGGGGTCCGGTCTTGCCCGGTATCAGCTCGCACTCGCCGCGCTTCCAATCCTTCACCTCGAACGGCTGGGCCAGCTCGCCGGGCGAGTCATGCATCAGCGGCGTCAGCACCATCTCGCGCTCCACGCCCAGCTGGCCCTCGCACAGCTCGCTGAAGCGCTTCGCGAAGCCCTTGTAGATCTCCCAGTCGCTGCGCGACTGCCAGGCCGGATCGACGGCGGTCGACAGCGGGTGGATGAAGGGGTGCATGTCGCTGGTGTTGAGGTCGTTCTTCTCGTACCAGGTGGCGGTGGGCAGCACGATGTCCGAGTACAGACAGGTCGTGCTCATGCGGAAGTCCAGGGTCACCAGCAGGTCCAGCTTGCCCTCGGGGGCCTGGGCATGCCAGACCACCTCATCGGGCTTGGCCTCTTCCTTGCCGAGGTCCTTGCCCTGCACGCCGTTGCTGGTGCCCAGCAGGTGCTTGAGGAAGTACTCATGGCCCTTGCCTGACGAACCGATGATGTTGGAGCGCCACACGAACATATTGCGCGGCCAGTTGTCGGGGTGGTCGGGGTCTTCGCAGCTCAGCTTCAGCGAGCCGTCCTTCAGCGACTTGACGCCATAGTCCTTGGCCTCCATGCCGGCGGCCTGGGCATCGCGCACCACCTGCATCGGATTCGTCTGCAGCTGCGGGGCCGAGGGCAGCCAACCCATGCGCTCGGCGCGCACGTTGTAGTCGATCATGCTGCCGCCATACAGGCTCTTGTCGGCCAACGGCGACAGCACCTCGTCGACGCCCAGCTTCTCGTAGCGCCACTGGTCGGTATGGGCGTAGAAGAAGCTGGTGGAGTTCATCTGGCGTGGCGGGCGTATCCAGTCCAGCGCAAAGGCCAGCGGTGTCCAGCCGGTCTGCGGGCGCAGCTTCTCCTGGCCCACGTAGTGGGACCAGCCGCCACCGCTCTTGCCTATGCAGCCGCACATCATCAGCATATTGATGACGCCGCGGTAGTTCATGTCGCTGTGGTACCAGTGGTTCATGCCGGCGCCGATGATGACCATCGAGCGGCCCTCGGTCTTGTGCGCGTTCTCGGCAAACTGGCGTGCCACGGTGATCACCTGGTCGCGCGGCACGCCGGTGATCTGCTCCTGCCAGGCCGGGGTGTAGGGCGTGTTGTCGTCGAAGTCGGCCGCGGCCAGCTCGCCGGGCAGGCCCCGCGCCACGCCGTATTGCGCGACTTGCAGGTCGAACACGGTGGCCACGAGCACGTCGCGCTTGTCGCCCTCCTTGCCCAGCGCGATGCGCTGCACCGGGACCAAACGCACCAGCACATCGCTCTGCTCGTTGTGGTTGAAATGCTCGTGCGTGATGCCGCCAAAGTAGGGGAAGCCGACCCGGGCCTGCTCGCCGCTCGGGTAGTCACCCTCCATCGCCGACAGCTTCAGCTTGACCTCGTTGCCGTGGCGCGCTTCCCTGGACTCCAGGTTCCACTGGCCGGCGTCGGCGCGGCCGTCCGGCCCCCAGCGGAAGCCGATCGCACCTTGCGGCAACACCACCTTGCCGGTCTCGTCCATGGCCACCGTCTTCCACTCGGGATTGTTGGCCTGGCCCAGCTTGCCGTTGAAGTCGGAGGCGCGCACATAGCGGTCCGGCACCAGCACCGTCGTGCCGTTCGCCAGAGTGTGCTCCTTGAGCATCACCAGCATCGGCAGGTCGGTGTAGCGGCGCGCGTAGTCGTCGAAGTAGGCCGAGCGTGGCTGGCCGTTGCCGCCAAAGTAGAAGTCTTTCAGGATCACATGGCCCATCGCCATGGCCAGCGCTGCGTCGGTGCCCTGCTTGGGGTGCAGCCACAGGTCGGACAGTTTGGAGACTTCCGAATAGTCCGGCGTGATGGCCACCGTCTTGGTGCCCTTGTAGCGCACCTCGGTGAAGAAATGGGCGTCAGGCGTGCGCGTCTGCGGCACGTTGGAGCCCCAGGCGATGATGAAGCTGGAGTTGTACCAATCGGCCGACTCGGGCACATCGGTCTGCTCGCCCCAGACCTGGGGGCTGCTGGGGGGCAGGTCGCAATACCAGTCGTAGAAGCTCATGCACACGCCGCCGATCAGGCTCAGGTAGCGCGAGCCGGCGGCGTAGCTGACCATGCTCATGGCCGGTATCGGCGAGAAGCCGATGATGCGGTCGGCGCCGTGCTTCTTGATGGTGTGCACATTGGCCGCGGCGATGATCTCGTTGACCTCGTCCCAGGTCGAGCGCACAAAGCCACCCAGGCCGCGCACGCTCTGGTAGTCACGTCGCTTGGCGTCATCCCGGACGATGGCGGCCCAGGCCTGCACCGGGGCGAGCGTCTGGCGCGCCTCGCGCCAGTGCTTGAGCAGGCGCGCACGCACCATCGGGTACTTGACGCGGTTGGCGCTGTACAGATACCAGCTGTAGCTGGCCCCACGCGAGCAGCCGCGCGGCTCGTGGTTGGGCATGTCCCAGCGGGTGCGCGGGTAGTCGGTCTGCTGGGTTTCCCAGGTGACGATGCCGCCCTTGACATAGATCTTCCACGAGCAGGAGCCGGTGCAGTTCACGCCATGGGTGGAGCGCACGATCTTGTCGTGGGCCCAGCGGTTGCGGTAGGCGTCTTCCCAGGTGCGGTCTTCGCCGGTGGTGACGCCAAGGCCGTCGGCAAAGCTCTCCCGGGGCTGCGAGAAGTGGGTGAGGCGATCTAGAAAGTGACTCATGGCTTATTCCTTAGCAGGGCATGGGTGCGTGCTTGCGCGCGTAGTGCCACCAGGTGACGGCGATGCACAGCAGGTAGAACGTGAAGAAGATGTAGAGCGCGGCCTCGGGCCCGCCGGTCAGCGCGATCGAGCTGCCATAGCTCTTGGGGATGAAGAAGCCGCCGTAGGCCGCGATCGCCGCCGTGAAGCCCAGCGTCGCCGCGCCCTCGGTATTGCCTTCCTTGGTGGCGCGGGCCACCGCGCCGGCGTCCTTGGCATCTACCCCGCGCATGGCCTGGTTCAGGAAGATCACCGGGATCATGCGGAAGGTCGAGCCGTTGCCGATGCCGGTGGTCAGGAACAAGACCAGGAACATCAGGAAGAAGCCGGTGAAGTTGCCGCCGGAGCTACCCGTCGCGCCCGCCGCGCCGCTCACCGGCAGGAAGTAGATGACGCCCAGCACCGCGCCGGCCATCACCACGAAGTTCCACAAGGTGACGCGGGCGCCGCCCAGCTTGTCGGCCAGCCAGCCGCCGACCGGCCGTATCACCGCGCCGACCAGCGGGCCCAGCCAGGCATAGGCCAGCGGGTTGATGCCGGGGAACTGGCTCTTGATCAAGAGGGGGAAGCCCGCGGCATAGCCGATGAAAGAGCCGAAGGTGCCGAGATAGAGCAGGCACATCAGCCAGTTGTGCTTGCGCCCGAAGATCGTGGCCTGGGTCGCGAACGAGGCCTTGGCGTCGGCGATGTCATTCATGCCGAACCAGGCGGCGACCGACGCCAGCGCGATCCACGGCACCCAGATGAAGGCGGCGTTCTGAGTCCAGACCTGCACCGTCTGACCGTTCTTGACGATGGTCTGCGCATCGCCGCCGAACACGCCGAAGATGCCGGCCGTGACGACCAGCGGGCTCAGGAACTGCACCACCGACACGCCCAGATTGCCCAGGCCCGCATTGACGCCGAGCGCCGAACCCTTGCGCTCCTTCGGGAAGAAGAAGCTGATATTGGCCATGCTGGAGCTGAAGTTGCCGCCGCCCAGGCCGCACAGCAGGGCCAGCATCAGCATCGTCGGGTAGCTGGTGGTGTTGTCCTGCACCGCGTAGCCAATGCCTATGGCCGGGATCAGCAGGGTGGCGGTGGAGATCGCCGTCCAGCGCCGGCCGCCCACCAGGGGCACGATGAAGGAGTAGAAGATGCGCAGCGTGGCGCCCGACAGCGCCGGCGCCGCGGCCAGCCAGAACAGCTGGTTGGTCGAGTACTTGAAGCCCAGCGAGGGCAGGCCCACCGCGACGACGCTCCAGACCTGCCAGATGGCAAAGGCCAGGAACAGCGCGGGCACCGAGATCCACAGATTCAGCTTGGCCACGGCCTCCCCTTCGCGCTCCCAGAAGGTCTTGTCCTCGGGGGTCCAGATCGGCAGGACTTTCCCGCGCGTACTGGCTGTTGCGTTGTTCATGATGGTTCCTGTTGGAGGAGGATCAGGCGTGAGCCGGCACGGCATTGCCGTGGGGGCCCAGCAGGTCGGTGCGGCGCACCTCGGTGAAGTACATCCAGATCAGCGAGACCCAGACCACCGCGTACATCAGCATGAAGGCCGAGGAGCGGATGCCGGTCAGGTCGACCAGCACACCGAAGGCGATCGGCAGCACAAAGCCGCCCAGGCCGCCGGCCAGGCCGACGATGCCGCTGATGGTGCCGATGTTGGTGGGGTAGTCGTCGCTGATGTACTTGAAGACACTGGCCTTGCCGAAGGCGAAGGCGATGCCGAGGATGAACATCAGGCCGGTGAAGGCATAGACGTTGAGGCCGATGTGGAAGGTGGTCGCGCCGTTGATGGTGGTGACGGTGAAGTCGGTCTGCGGATAGGACAGCAGGAACAGGCAGATCCAGCTCACCCACATCACCCACCAGGTGACGCTGTGCGCGCCGTACTTGTCAGACAGCCAGCCGCCGATGGCGCGCAGAACGCCGCCGGGCAGCGAGAAGCAGGCGGCCAGCAGGGCGGCCCAGCGGATGTCCAGGCCGTACTCGCCGACGTAGTACTGCACCATCCACAGCGACAGCGCCACATAGCCGCCGAACACGATGCTGTAGTACTGGCAGTACTTGAGCACGGCCGGGTCCTTCAGCGCCTTGAGCTGGTCACGGAACCTGACGGTGCTGGGCACCCGATGGGCCGGGTCGCTGGCGCTGAAGAACCAGAACAGCAGCACCGCGCCCAGCATCACCGCGGCATAGACCTGGGGCACCATGGCCCAGCCGAAGCCCACGACCAGGGCCGGGGCGACGAACTTGTTGACCGCCGCACCCGAGTTGCCGGCACCATAGACGCCCATCGCGAAGCCCTGGCGGCTCTTCGGGAACCAGCGCGCCACGTACGGCGTGCCGACCGAGAAGGAGCCGCCGGCCAGGCCGACGAACAGGCCAATGGTCAGGAAGTGCCAGTAGGCGGTGGCATAGGCCATCAGGTAGATGGCCGGCACGGTGATTGCCATCAGTATGGTCATGACGATGCGGCCGCCATAGCGATCGGTCCAGATGCCCAGCGGCACGCGTATCAGCGAGCCGGTCAGCACCGGCGTGGCCGTCAGCAGCCCGAACTCGGTGGCATTGAGGTTCAGCGCCTTCTTGATCGGTATGCCGATCACGCCAAACATCATCCAGACCATGAAGCAGACGGTGAAGGCCAGCGTGCTGACGATCAGCACCGAGAGGGCCTTGCCATTGAGGTTGGTGCTGTTTTGAGAGGGGCTTGAGGGCATTGATAGGGCCATGGCGGACTCCGGTTCTTTGGGAGTCACTGTCCGCTTTTGATGCTTGGCCGAACATCCGTCGGTGGTAGGTCGGGCGCGGTCCGAAAGCAGGGGGGCGGGGCCGCTGCGCTAGTTCTGAGGAACTAGGGCGACCGGTATCGGCTCAGTTCTTGCGCTCGATCAAGCCCGTTACCATGGCCGCTGCTACTTCAAGGACGCTCATGCAATACCACTCACTGGGCAAGAGCCCGCTACAGGTGTCACGGCTGTGCCTGGGCACGATGATGTTTGCCGACCAGACCGAGCTTGCCGAGGCGCGCTCCATCGACGACCACGCCCACGAGCATGGCGTCAACTTCATCGACACCGCCGATGTCTATTCCAAGGGGCGCTCGGAGACCATGGTCGGCGAGTTGCTGAAGGGCCGGCGACATGACTGGGTGCTGGCCACCAAGCTGGGCAACACGATGTCGGAGCGGCCCAATGAATCGCACTACTCGCGCGCCTGGGTGCTGCGCGAGTGCGAGGCCAGCCTGCAGCGCCTGGGCACCGACCACATCGACATCTACTACCTGCACCGCGACTTCAACGGCATGGACCTGGAGGAGCCGCTGCGTGCCGTCGCCACCCTGCTGCAGCAGGGCAAGATCCGCTACTGGGGTCTGTCGAACTTCCGCGGCTGGCGCATCGCCGAGCTGGTGCATATGGCGCGGGCACTGAATATGCCCGGCCCGGTGGTCTGCCAGCCCTACTACAACCTGCTGAACCGCCAGCCCGAGGTCGAGGTGCTGCCGGCCTGTGCGCATCACGGCATCGGCATCGTGCCCTACAGCCCGATCGCACGCGGCGTGCTCTCGGGCAAGTACGCACCGGGCAGCCAGCCGACCGAGGGCTCGCGCGCCGCACGGGGCGACAAGCGCATGCTGGAAACCGAGTTCCGCGAAGAGTCGCTGCAGGTGGCGCAGACCTTGAAGGCGCACTGCGACGTGACCGGCCGCGCGCTGAGCCACTTCGCCACCGCCTGGGTGCTGGCCAACCCCCGAGTCAGCTCGGTCATCGCCGGCCCGCGCACCCTGGCCCAGTGGACCGACTATCTGGGTGCACTGGACTGCGTGATCGGCGCCGAAGACGAAGCGCTGGTGGACTCACTGGTGCGCCCGGGGCACCCATCGACGCCGGGCTACACCGATCCGGTTTATCCGCCTGAGGGGCGTTGAGTCCTAGCGGTTCATTGTGGGTGGCGGCGCAGGCCCAGCCCCGCCAGCCGCCGGGCTTCAGTGCGGGGGTTGAGCAACTGGCTTGAGGCCAGTCGCCCAACTGCCTTCCAGTGCTCCCAGCTTGGGCCGGTCGCGTAACTCGCGCCCGTTCGCTTCGCTCACTAAGCTCGGACAAACGCGCCCAGTTAGTTTTGGAATCGCGCGCCATGGCGCGCTGGCCCAAGCCGCTGCGCGCTTCAGCCCCGCACAGGCGCCCGTCGGCTGGCGGGGCTGTGCCTGCGCGGATACAGCGTGGCGTCGACGCGTTCTTACAGCCGCTCAAACACCGTCGCAATCCCCTGCCCGCCGCCAATGCACATCGTCACCAGCGCATAGCGGCCGCCGCTGCGGTGCAGCTCGTAGATCGCCTTGGTGGCCAGGAAGGCACCGGAGCAGCCGATCGGGTGGCCCAGGGCGATGGCGCCGCCGTTGACATTGGTCTTGCCCATGTCCAGCTCCAGGCCGCGGGCGACGGCGATGGCCTGGGCGGCGAAGGCTTCGTTGCTCTCGATCACGTCGATCTGGTCCAGGCGCAGGCCGGCCTTTTGCAGCGCCAGCCTGGAGGCGGGGATGGGGCCTTCGCCCATGATCTCGTTGGGCACGCCGGCCACGGCGTAGGAGACCAGGCGGGCCATCGGCTTGTGGCCGGCGGCTGCGGCCACGGCGGCGTCGGCGAGCACGAAGAAGGCCGCGCCGTCATTGATGCCCGAGGCATTGCCGGCGGTGACCGAGCCGTCCTTCTTGAAGGCAGGCTTCATCTTGGCCAGCGTCTCCATCGTCGTGCTGGCTTTCACATGCTCGTCGGTGTCGAAGACGACCTCGCCCTTGCGGGTTTGCTTGACGATGGGCACGATCTGGTCCTTGAAGCGGCCCTCGGCGATGGCCGCGGCGGCGCGGCGGTGCGACTCGACGGCCAGCGCGTCCTGCTCTTCGCGGGTGATGCCCCATTTGGTGACCAGGTTCTCGGCCGTGATGCCCATATGGCCGACGCCGAACGGGTCGGTCAGCGTGGCGACCATCATGTCGATCAGCTTGGTGTCGCCCATGCGGGCGCCGGTGCGCATCGCCGCCGACAGATAGCCGCTGCGGCTCATCACCTCGACGCCGCCGCCGACGCCGTAGTCGCAATCGCCGAGCAGGATGTTCTGCGCCGTCGTCACGATGGCCTGCAGGCCTGAGGAGCACAGCCGGTTGACCGACATTGCCACCGAATCCATCGGCAGGCCGGCCTGGATGGAGGCCACGCGGGCCACATAGGCAAAGCGGCTCTCGGTCGGGATGGTGTTGCCCACGGTCACGTAGTTGATCGCCTTGGGGTCGACGCCGGAGCGCTGCACCGCCTCCTTCATCACGGTGCCGGCCAGCTCCGCCGGCTCGATGTCGGCCAGGCCGCCACCGAAAGTACCGATCGCCGAACGGGCCGCGCCCAACACCACCACATCACGCTTGCTCATGCTCTGTCTCCTAGGGGTTTGATAGATCCATGCCGGAGTTGACGCCTCGGGACTGGCATTCAGCTTACGTCCGGCCGCGCTCAGCTGCATTGCCCAGTGTAAATGTTGCAGTGCACAATAGGCCAATTGCAGCAGCTGCCGGAGTCCTCATGCGACGCGTCGTTTTCAACCAGAAGGGCGGGGTGGGCAAATCCACCATCACCTCCAACCTGGCGGCGATTGCCGCCTTCCAGGGCCAGCGCACGCTGGTGGTCGACCTGGACCCACAGGGCAACAGCACCCGCTACCTGCTGGGCGACGCCGCCGACGAGCCCCAGCCCGGCGCGGCCGAGTTCCTGGAAACGACCCTGAAGTTCAGCGTGCGTGCGCCCAAGACCAGCGACTTCATCGTCACCACGCCCTGGGAGAACCTGCACCTGATGGGCTCCAGCCCCCTGCTCGACGAACTGCACGGCAAGCTGGAGAGCCGCTACAAGATCTACAAGCTGCGCGACGCGCTGGTCGAACTGGGCGAGGACTACGAACAGATCTGGATCGACACGCCGCCGGCGCTGAACTTCTACACCCGCTCGGCCCTGATCGCCGCCGAGACATGCCTGATCCCGTTCGACTGTGACGACTTCTCGCGCCGCGCGCTGTACAGCCTGCTGGAGAGCGTGACCGAGATCCAGGCCGACCACAACAAGGAGCTGATGGTGGAGGGCATCGTCGTCAACCAGTTTCAGCCGCGTGCGGTGCTGCCGCAGCGCACCGTGGATGAGCTGATAGCCGAGGGCCTGCCCGTGCTGCAGCCCTATCTGAGCTCCAGCGTGAAGATGAAAGAGTCGCACGAGCTGTCGCGCCCGATGATCCACCTCGACCCGCGCCACAAGCTGACCCAGCAGTTCGTCGAGTTGTACGAGGCGCTGGGCTGATCAGCGGTCGGCCGGCAGCAGCCCGCGTTCGCTGGCGAACACCGCCGCCTGCACGCGCGAGCTCAGACTGAGCTTGCGCAGGATGTGCTGGACATGGATCTTCACCGTCGTTTCGGCGATCTCCAGGGTGCGGGCAATCTCCTTGTTGCTGGCGCCGCGGGCGATTTCGCGCAGCGTGTCGCGCTCGCGCGGCGACAGAGCGTCCAGCGGATCGGCCGGCGGCAAGGCCGCGATCGGCGCCGGCCGCAAGGCGCTCTGCAGCGCCGTCACCAGCTTGCCCGTCAGCTCGGGGCTGATCACCGACTCGCCCCGTACGCAGGCCTCGATGGCCGCCAGCAGGGCGTCGCCGTCTATGGTCTTCAACAGATAGCCCTGGGCGCCGGCCTGCAGCGCCTGAGCCAGATCGGCCTCGTCCTCGCTGACGGTCAGCATCAGTACCCGGGTCTTTGGTGAGGCCTCGCGCAGGCCAGGCAGGGCATCGACGCCGCGCACGCCGGGCAGGTGATTGTCCAGCAGCAGCACATCGGGTTGCAGGGCGGCAACCAGGCGCTGGGCCTCGCTGGCGTCGCCGGCCTCGCCGACCACGCTGAGATTCTCATGCTGAGACAGCAGCGCGATCAGACCGCGGCGGAACAGCGAGTGGTCGTCAACGACCAGCAGTCGCAAGTGCATCTTCATGGGGTTCCGTGTTCTCGGGGCCAAGGTTCTGGGGCACGGTGATCAGCACCCGGGTGCCTGCGCCCGGCGCCGAACGCACGCTGAGCTTCGCACCGATGCGCTGCGTGCGTTCGCGCATGATGCGCATGCCCACATGGCTCTCGCCGGGATCCGGAGCGGGGTCGAAGCCCACGCCGTCGTCGATCACCTCGAAGCTCCACTGCGGCGTTTGCTGCACCCGCAGCCTGACCTGGCGGGCCTGCG
>Ga0187842_1000339_pt1 | contig 24155 bp, 28 predicted proteins | sample SpaLakP09_SKY_41_FD_134514 | JGI IMG/M metagenome (GOLD analysis project Ga0187842, IMG submission 134514) | Oligotrophic lake water microbial communities from Sparkling Lake, Wisconsin, USA - SP09_SKY_41 | ecosystem: Environmental > Aquatic > Freshwater > Lake | place: USA: Sparkling Lake... | reverse complement strand
CGCGATAGATCGCCACGTCCATCAGCGTTGCCCGACGGCACGCAACATTGGTGATGGACGGTGCCGCAGCCGACCATCAATTACCGTGCTCGCGCATCCATCGAATCTCGTGCTCACGCACAGCTGCGCCGCCGCTAAGTATGATGGGGACTAGAGCGTTCAAAGGACCAATCTTCGCAGCAGCGGTGGAGATGTCGTCGACCGGCGCGGCAGCAACAAACGCGGCGGGAAAGTTCATTTTCCCGCTCATACACTGGCATATGGAGGCGAACGGGCGAGGGCGACCACCACTTTCCATAGCAGAGGCGCGCGTGTTGCTAACGAAGGTGCCGTCTACTGTGCTGGCCGGCGCCGCGCGCTGTTTTCGGCAATGGCTCGTCGAGGGGCAAAAGGGATCGGCCAGAGACTGGGGCGCCATCGCACCCCTGTTCGAGGCGATCTGGCCAAGCGAGGCCAAATTCAGACGCGAACCCGTTGCGCAAGAGCTTGCTTCTCTCTGCGTCAGCGCTGGGCCTGCATTCCCGGATGCGCTGAATGCCATTAGGCACCATTTCTTACCGTTGGAGGGTGGATGGGGCGGTGGCTATTTCATGAAACAGTTGAAGGTACCGCAGGCTTCGCCAGAAGCGAGTCTGGAACTGCTCTGGCTGATCTGCGGGCCGGCTGCCTCCGGGCAGACGCAAGAGTTGGCAGAGATTTTGGACGCCATCGCAGAAGCAGCTCCAGCATTGGAGGTTGATCGACGATATCAGTGGCTCGAGCAACATCGGGCCATTCGCTACGCGTAGCGCGTATCTTCCGACAGTAGATTGGGCGCCGGGATGATCATGTCTTCCAGCAGCCGTTCGCTGGGAAGTATGGATTCACGCAGGGGCTGTGGTTTTGCACAAACCTTCCAAAGGGCGGATCCTACTGACACTCGTTCTCTTACGGCCTGTTGCAATGATTCAGGTTGTGGCGCCTCTCTACTTCGGATGCTCCGTGTATTTCGGCGTGACGGCCTGTCTGAGTATCCAATCGTCCTCGGCCATCATATCCAGGATGGTGCCCGGAATCGGGCGCCAGCTCTCGACGTGGTGCACGGCATTGGCCGTGAGACCGGCCCACCCGCGGATCCTGGCTACCAGTCTTGAACCAGCTTTGATCTTGGAGCACCCGTCCGGGCCGAGAAGATAGTAGGCCATTCTGCCGCCGGCCGTGGCTCGAGCAAAATAGATGCGGCCATGTGAGTGTGAGTCTACGTCGCCAATTGAAAGGGTGCAGCCTTCTTGCTGGAGCTTACGCAACAACGTAACGATCGCGACATTGCGAGGTCGGTATCGTACTGAGACCTTACGTAGAGTGGCACCCGCCCCCTGCGTTGCGCCGAGCCAGCATGCTGCGGCAACCAAACGGTGGACACCATTCGTGCAGGTGACAGCGCCGCCTGTAGCATCGAACCGCAGTTCGCCAGCGGCATTGGGCGCAGGAAACCAACTCTTGCCGATCTCGGATTCAAAGTACTTGATGACCTCCTCGGTCCACCCGAATCCGTGCAGGTCCTGCAGCATTCCCCGCCATTCCATGGACTTGCTGAAGTTCCGATGCGTCAGAGCGACTATGGCACGCACTGGGATATCAAGGTAAAGCCTCCGAGAGGGGCCGATGGCCAAGACCTCCGGAGCGAAGCCGAGATCGGTGCGTTTCCATACCGCTCGATCCAGGAGAGGGCAGGAGGACTGCGCCACCTTTTCACGAACTAGAGCGAGGCCTGGAGCTTTGCGCATCTCGGCCGCACGGGTCATGCCATATATGACATCTTCAGCTTGGTGAATCGATTCGTCATTCATGGGTCAAGCTCCAAACTTGCGTCTTCGGGAAGCGTGGTGGCGTGGATTTTGTACCCAGAGGCGCGCAAGAGCGCGATGAGTCCATCTGAGCCTGGTAAGTGGGCGGCCCCGACGACGACGACGGCATTGCCAGCGTCGATTGCTTTTCGTAGCTGCGGCATCCAGGCAGCGTTGCGCTCGCGTACCATCAATTGATGGAAGAGCGCCGCATCGGCAGCAGACGACCCGCGGTGCTTACTAGCGATGCCTAAGACCGCCGCGTAGTCACCGCGGTTGAGCGCAGCCACCGTACCTGCAAAATCGCGCGCCAGATTTTCCTTGTTCAACCCTGCCATAAGTTGAGCCTGGTATATGCGATCGGGGACAGCCAAGCGTCGGCGCTCGGCGTCACGGTTACTCTCCAGTATCGTCACTGGCACGCCGTAAGCTTCCGCGCCATGTGCAAGGATAGCGTCACGGGAAAGTTTGCCATGCGCGTAGCAAGGTGACCAGGCAATGCCCGAAGCTGTGCGGGGACTTCTGAGCATTAACAGGATGTTCAGTTTCCCAGCCAATTGTGGGGCATTGCAGGCCAGCCGTTGCTGTAAGAAGTCAACCTGCGCATCGGTCAGCACTCTTGCCCATTGTGCGCGTGTGGCTTGGCCATTCAGAACGTCTGGATCCGTCAATTCCAGAACATCGCGTGGCTCAGGCTGTGGACCCACAGTGGTCGAAGTTTCAACGACGAAGCTCTTGGCTCCTTGGAGAACGCTCATCGATGGCTGCCGTAGCCCCGGATATGCGACGTGGAGCGTACCAATCAAGAGGCTCTTCGCACCGTCGGGTGCTGTGACCTCAAGCGCTGGCACGCCGCGAACTACGGCAGCAGCTGCCGGAAAGCTTGCGGCGAAGCCTAGCGGGAGGGAGAGGCTTCGAACCAAGGATCTCAGTTTCATTGGGGTGCGATAGAAATCAGATGGAGTATGCGCTTGCATTTGAAACGCCTGACCAACGCCGTTTGCTTACAAAGTCAGGCTGCCTTAGGGGGCGGCTCAGATCTCAATAACCGCCATCGCCGCAGGGGGGCCCTTCCTGCGCTGATGCCATAGTGCCCTTGGCAGGGCTGGCGCAGTTGCCCGGGAAGATAATGCTTTGCATAGCTCTCGTTTAAATGCCGACGACCGGCCGGCGAGGGAGGGATTTGAGATCCCCGGCGGCTATTGGAGCACAATGTTTGACAAAAGGGCAAAGCTGCTCGCCGGCATTTGCTGCTTACGGTCGGCGATTTAGTTGGGACCATCATATTGCGCCGCTAATCGGTGAGACCGGACAGGTTATCCTGAGCCACAGCGCTTTTACGCGGTACTCGCGGAGGCAGCGGTGCGGGCACAGCCACCAATTCTTCTGCCGGAAGGAATCGCAAGAAGGAGCGAGCCATTTCGGCGTCCCGACAGCCGAGCCAGTCTTGCCAAGATTCCGGAGGCAGAATCACGACACCACGCCTTTCATCGCCGGGCTTGTGAAAGCGGCACATGAAGAGGTGGCTGTCGGCGTTGAGTGTCGGCATCGTGAAAGAGATCCTACGATGAAGCGGCACCGTGGAAGTCATGAAATATGCGCCTTACTGGGCGTAAGTTTTATTTGATGAGTTACTTCCGATGACATGGTTGCTATTACCCCAGCGAGTAGAAATGCTAATATTTTCAAGGGGTTAGTAGATACGCTTCTATTTGCTAGGTAACTTCCTCGTCCCGATATCGTCCCAAGACGGAAACCGCTCGAGTAGAAAAGTGTTTCAAGAGCAACATGGATGCGGTTGTGTACGTTGCCATGCCTACAAAGCTGGGCGTTGATTTCCGCCGATTTCTGACCCGCGGGAGGTCAGGATTCAGTCCAAATCAACACTGCGTCCCCACGTACGGGGCTGTTTCGTTGCCATCGCAGAGCCCGCCACGCCGAGGACATCACAACCGTCTTCATTGGTCGTCCACAGGCCGGTCAGGGCGAGCGCGCAATCCTGTTTTTGAGCGCCCGTACTCCACGGCTTCGTTCAGGATCGCAGCTGCATGGGGGCCCGTTTTCTCTACCGGCGTGCCAACGAGCAGAGAGTGCCACTGCCGGGTCTGCAAGCCGGCATCGCAAATGGCAACTCCGGCCACATCCATCGTAGCTCGCTGCCCCTCATGAACTGGTGGAGGACTGCACAGTGGCTCTCCGTCCATCACGCATTGGCCTACTCCGCACCGGGCTTCGCCGTACTGGTCAGCCTCCATTCCGTCATTGGCTGGTCCGTCCGCACGCTTCTCTCGATATCACAATCGATGCCGTGCGCAAAGACCAAGCGACCGTGTTGTACAAGTGACCCCGTATTGGAGCGTCACATGGACTATAGAAGGGTGAATCAGCCCTGACTGCCGGAGATAGCCTTTAGGACGATGCGACGTTACTGATGAAACCCAGCATGTGCATGAAGGAGTGCAGCGCGAGAGCCCAGGTCATAGGAAGGGAAGCTTGCGCGTCCGATGTCTAGGCTTTGCTCAAATGTCGTAGGGGGGGGTGCGGACTATTTCTTGGACTGAGTTAAGTTGCGATTCCAAGGTGGCGCCGGTAGTCGACCGGGCTCATCGCAAGCAGCGACAACTTGATGCGCCGCTCGTTGTACCACTGGATGTAAGAGTTTAGCTCGTGCATGAATCCTTCTACCGTCGTGCCAGACCAGTTGCGACAGTAGTACATCTCATTCTTCAGGCGACCGAAGAAGCCTTCGCAGGCAGCGTTGTCTGGTGAGCAGCCCTTTCGCGACATGGAACGGATGAGACCAGCCGCCTTGATGCGTTGCAGCCATCCCGGCCAACGATAGTGCGAGCCCCTGTCACTGTGTACGACAGGGCTGTCGCCATTGGTGAGCGTGGTGATGGCACCATCGAGCATGCTATTGACCAATTGCGCGTCAGGCTTCGTGCCGATAGACCAACTCACAACCTTGCCGTCAAAGCAGTCAATCATGGGTGATAGGTACACCTTGCCCGCTGGAAGCTGGAATTCGGTGATGTCCGTCAGCCATTTTTGATTTGGAGCCTGCGAATGGAAGTCCCTGGCAATCAGATTCTCGGGGGCAGCGCCAATCTCCCCGTTGTAGGAGCTATACCGACGACGAGGTCGATGGACAGTAAGCTGCTCCTCCGCCATCAGTTTGCGCACAACTTTCTCGGAGATCCGTATGTCGTGCTGACGTAGCATCGCGTGGATACGACGATACCCATAGCAGCGATGGTTGCTGTCAAAGATCGCGACCATCGCGTTACGTACATCGCCGTATTTATCGCGCGGACGCAATCGTGTCTTGTGATAGAAGTAGCTGCTGCGCGCAAGCCCAACGATGCGAAGAAGTTCAGACAATGGGTACGTAGCTTTCAAGGCATCAACCACCTGTGTTTTCTCCCTGTTTGTCAGGGTCAGGGAGTTGATGCCTTGGTCTTTTTTTATTAGATCGCCCGCCTGCGCCAAGACGTCGCGCTCAAGTTGCAGCTGGCGTACCTGCTGTTCGAGCTGCGCGACTCTTTCCAGCAGCGCCGCATGCTCGTCTTCAGGTGGGACCAATTTACGTTTGCGCATCGATTGATATGCCTCGTCTCCGAGCAGTTGATCTTTCCACTTGTATAGCACTGGTCGGCTTACTCCAACCTTTTTCGCTATATCCAGCGCTGAGCCCCGGCGGGCGCAAAGGTCAGTGACGGCCTGACGTTTCTGGTCGGTGGCGAACGGTGCACTGGCGTTTGTGTACGTGACTATGCGGCGCGAACCAGGGCGCAGCTCCTCAATCCAGCGGCCCAGCATTTCAGTACTGGGATACCCGAGGGATCTGCGGGTACCAGCCAGAGAGCAGCCATGACTGAAATAGTGATCCACTGCCACGCGCTTTTGCTCCAGCGTGTATCGCGGCCTTGGACGGCGGTGCTTGGGCAAGTCCCCGAGTGCCTTGTAAAGGTGGACCCACCGCATCAGGTTCTTACCCGACGGATAGCCCAGCTCACGAACGACCGTTGCCGTCTTTCCCCCGTACTTGAAATAGAGCCTGACCGCCCTGATCCGATCCTCGTACGAATACATGAACTACCTCCAAGTAGTCCAAGTTTTCGTCCGCACCCCCGGGCTGGCCTTTTCAGATGTCGGCACCGGCGTGCGGTTTGTCGCGGAGGAATGTCTTTGACGAGATGTGGGTAGGTCGGTGGTGCTGGCCGGCAGTGCCCGAGTCCCGCTCAAGGTGGTGCGCACGCTGCATGCCCCTCAGTGCCGAGACACGATAGCTGATAGCTACTAGCTAAAAAGAGCTTTCAGACAGTTAGACGTCAGGGGCCTCGAGCCGAAATCGAGCACTGAAGTTCCAAAGGTCACAAGCGTGTTTGCTAGCGGGCCGAGATGCGCTGTGCCCCATCGTGTTCTAAAACTCGACCGCGAAGCTCGACTACGGTAACGACAGATCGTTGGCCGACGGATTACCTAGGTTTCCGCGCCAGTCGTTGTCAAACCAAGGCGTCTCGAAACTCGATCAAGAGAGCGATGAGCTTCATTGCACAAGGAAAATAGCAGGCCGTAGGTGAACGCAGTCGACCGCAACAAAACGGGCAACGGCTTCCACCGCTATACGTTCTTTTGCACGAGCTTCTCGTGCAGCTCGATGGTCAGCGTTTCAACGCGTTCGGTCAATCGATGGGTAAGTTCGGTCAGTTCGGTATTCCGGCGCAGTAGCTCCATCAGTTGGGCGGCATTTTGCGCCGCAATTTCCTGTCGCTGTTCGTTTGCAATAGCTAGAGCCTCCCGATGCTCGGCATCAGCATGTGCGTGCGCGGTGTCACGCCCCGCCTGGCGCGTCTGCGCAAGCAAGATGAGCGGTGCGGCGTAGGCTGCCTGAAGGCTGAATGCCAGATTAAGTAGAATGAACGGATACACGTCGAAATTGGTGAAGCCAACAGCGTTTACACCAATCCAGATGGCTACGATTAGCGTCTGGGTCCCTAGGAAAATCGGCGTCCCAAAAGCACGTGCAAAGCGTTCAGCCATACGCGCGAATCTGTCGTTGCCAAATGCAGTGGCGAGATGTTGGTGAGGTCGGTGGAAGCGGAGATGATCCCGGCTCGGTACTTCGGAAGGAGCGGGGCGGGTGCCAGAGTTCGCTTCTTTCATACATTGCTCCAAGTTTGAAATCCTTTGGGCCCCGTCTGCGCGGGAGGGCAGGGGCACTCAAGCTTGCATGGAGCCGCACGATGAACGCGGTGCAAGTAGCAGGCGATTCCTCGCCTCTGGCGACACTGCGTGGCAACGCACAGAATGTAGTGTCCGCCAGTTGTCGACGTGAATAACTCGTGTGGTCGAATCTTCCCCTGCGGTATTTCAATGCGAGACTCCCCTCACCATCTTTCTTTTACCCTGGAATTATCCCGCCTCCCAAGGTCTTATCGCAGAGGGTGCACTACGACGAAATGTTGTAACAGCTGCCCGACCCAGCCGCGTAAATATCTTGTGCCAGTAGCAATATCTGGTCGCGGTGGCGATCAAAGGTGGCCAAAAATTCCGCCTCTCCGGGCAAAAGAAACTTTTCGCCAAAATTCATCAACACTTTCTCGGAGACCCGAAAAGGTACCTCGCGGGTGTTGTCATAGCCCCAGAAGCATACGCACTGGTGCGAAGCATCGTAGCTGCGACTGGGATTCGGGAAGCTAAGTGCCATCATGACTCCTTGCGATGTTCTAGCCATCGGCGTCTGCGCGGCGCGCGCTTGTTAAGCAATAGGGTGCTCTCTGGTTGTCTCACCGACCCGTTCGCCATTGCCTAGGATCATTAGCGCATTGTCGTCCAGTTCTACAGGTTCCAGAATTTTCAATGTCGGTACTTCTGGAAATAGGACTGGCAGTAAGTCGCTCACTATTTCGTACGAGTCAAACGGACCAAAGCGATAAATGGCATCTCCATCCACTTCTACGAAATACCAGCCGCCAGTAAGATCGGGGAAAACAATCACGCTGTGGCCTTCGATTTTGGCTTGCATCACTTCCTCCATACCACGGTTAGCGATGAACCCCCGTACGATCAGACCGGGTATGGACGTCTGAATACCGATCTCCGTCACTTGGATCACATCGCGCCCGACTGTAGGCCGATGCCTGTCGTTTGTCGGTACGCTAGCGTGCGGCGCGGCCACAGCCGCAGAGTTTTACCTGTCCGCTATCGTACCGACCGAAGACATCGCGGATGGCAACCTAATGCTGATTGATCGACGCAGTCGGTCCGGTCATTGGCCCGCACGCTTCGAGTACGCAAAGAAAAACACCATTGATCCTGCGGCCGCGAAATCCGCACTGGCACTGCGCCGCGGAATCGTTTTTACCGAGGTGAGGCATGCGCACAGTACTGTACTTCCGAATTCATGATGCCGTGATCGCCAGAATTGTCCAGGCGAAGCTCACGGCGCTCCCACCCTCACCGGTACAGGTTAGGGGCCCGCGGTTCGTTCAGCGCGACGACAGTCCTGTTGAAGGGCTGAAGGGTGCCGACCCGCAACAGACCACGTATCGTGGCGAGTCGGAGGTGGTCGGTACGATAGCGGGCATGGTGTTAGCGACATTTTCCATCGCCTATGTGGGTACCGCTATGCATAGCGTCCCGGCTGTACCCGCTTGCGTGGCCGCGGCGGTGGCAGGCGGCTTGATCGGTTGGTGTGCGGGACGCGGGGTTGGCGGAAGACTCCATCGCCAGCTGATCGCCCGACGGCGGAAGATGCTGGCGTCCGGCGAGATGCTGATGGTCGTTAGTTGTACCCACGGGACCAAAGACTCAGTAAAGCTAATGGTCGGAGATCTGGGTGGAGAGAGTATCGGCGAACACAATAAAGTGCTACCGGATTTTCATTGGGCGTAACGTAAAACCTGCACAGCGTCGCAGGATTGTCGTGAGGCCTACTTCCATATCGTTGGATCGGAAGTCGTCGTTTCCCGGGATTCTAGGTAGCTGAGGACGAGCCTTTCCCTTTGGGGAATTCGTTGGCTAATTACGTGTATGCACTTGCACAGTTCCGCGCCGGTCGAGAACTTCAACCACGATACGTCCGCTATTGCGACGCACCGCCACGGCGACGCTGGAACCGCCCACAGTCAGGTTGCGCAGTTCAACTTTATCGAGGAAGGTTGGCAGGTACGGCGCATCGAAGAGGACCGCAGGTTCCTTCGGGTCGAAATCCAGCCCTAGACACGACTGTAGAGCCAATAGTGGTGCCCCCGCTGCCCAAGCCTGAGGGGAGCAGGCGACTGGGTAGAACGTAGGCCCCTGGCTTCGCAGCTTCGGAAAGCCGCAGAACAACTCCGGCAGGCGACGTTGATCAATGTACAGTGACGCCGCAAAGAGCCCTTCGAATATGCGACCTGCTTCCGCATGGTATCCGTAGCGCGCCATGCCCGCCGCAATCAAGGCGTTGTCATGCGGCCAGATGGAGCCATTGTGGTAACTCATTGGATTGAAGCGTGCAGCATTGGAGGCTACGGTCCGAATACCCCAACCACAGAATGCAGTGCGGTCCATCAAAGTTGCGACGACGGAGCGCGCGTGCTCCGGCAAGGCAATGCCAGCAAAAAGCGCATGGCCCGCGTTCGACGTGCAAACTCGACACGGTTGCTTTTGTCCGTCTAACGCCAGCACGTAAGTCCCCAAACTCGGGTCGAAGAAGTGAATGTCGAACGCCTCTTGGAGCTTTTCTGCATTGGACGAGTATGTTGCGGCGCGTTCGGCGTCGCCTAATGCTGCGCAAATCGATGAAGCTGCCTGCCAGGCACCGTAGGTATACGCCTGCACCTCCACCAAGGCAATCGGCCCGGGGGCGAGCCGTCCGTCCGCATGGAAGATGGAATCTCGACTGTCCTTCCAGCCTTGATTTATGAGCCCCTCCGGCGACTGCCGTCCATACTCGACAAAATGATCGCCGTCGCGATCGCCGTAGTCGCGGATCCAGTCAAGTGCTGCCAGGATGTTTGGCCACAATGTCCGAATTGTGCCGATATCGCCCGTGCGGTCCAGATAAGCGCCAGCAAGTAGCACAAATAGCGGCGTTGCATCCACGCTGCCGTAGTAGCGTCCAAAGGGCACCTCGCCGAGTATGGCCATCTCCCCGCGCCTTGTTTCATGAAGTATCTTTCCGGGCTCTGCGTCGGCCAACGGATCAACTGACTCCGCCTGCATCGATGCGAGGTATTGCAGAACACCGCGCGCGATCTCGGGGTCGAACCACAACGTCTGCAGGGCAGTGATCAGCGCATCGCGACCAAATACCGTACTAAACCAGGGAATTCCTGCATATGGGTAGGGCCCATATCGTGTGTTCGTAAGTAGCATGCCAAGGTCGGACGCGCTGCGTCTTGACACCTCGTTATAGAGCTCATTCGAGGTCGTGATCGACACTGCCCGTCGCGATGAACACCTCAATTCACGCCGGAGCTGGCGCAGTCCGAAGAGAAATGATTTGTTTTCTATTGGGGCGTCCAGCCCAGATTCGCAACGGATATCAATGTAGAGTCTCTGGGACGACCTCGGCTCGAGGGCCAGCTGAAAACTTGCGCTTCGGTTGCCGAATTGCTCGGGAGGCGGGTCAAAGCTCAATATTGTGGAGCGTTCTGCGCCGTCCAGACCCAGGTAGCTCAGCGTCGCCGAGTTCGCTGTCATCATCGGCTCGCGCAATGTACCGCGCCGTCGGCGCACGGTACCCCTTACGTCAAATAGGTCGGCAAAATCAGCGTCGAACGCAATCTCGATGCGGACGCGTCGTGCGCTCTCGTCGTAGTTTCGTATGGTCATGCGCTCATAGCAGGTGCGATTCCACAGGAATCGCGTGCGGCACATGTGAATGAGATCGCGCTCAAGCCAAAGGCGTCCTTCTTCATCAAAGAGGTCGGGATTGGTAAGGTCGCATGTCAGCGTGGCATTGTCGTCGCTCGATGTTGAGGACAAAAGCATGGGCTGTGCACCGGCAATGGTCAGCCGCAGCAGGGAGAGATGGCGCGTGTCGAATTGATATAGCCCTTCTGGGCTACCCAGCGCGCCAATTGCGTCCCCATTGTGGTCAAATAACCCAAAGGTGTCTGCGTGCTTTAGGGTGCGTGGGCGGCGTTCTTGTAATGACGCAGCTGTCGGAATATAGAACTGTGCGACATGATTAGCGCCAGGAACTAGCGCTGCGCTGCGGGGTTCGCCCTGCGGGGTGGATGGCATGGGATGCCTATTCCTTCTCAGGCAAGTGCGAGTTCATTACGGCTGCAACTTTGCTCATAATTCATATCCTCTGCGATTAGGCGTCGGTAGATGTGCATGTAATCATGAGCCATACGTTCAGCCGTGAATCTGGCATCGAAAGCTGAGCGTACACCTGGACGAGACAGTGTCGAAACCGTCTTCACTGCGCTTACCGCTTCGTCGACGTTTTGTACGACGTAGCCACTCACCCCAGGTTCGATGACCTCGCAGACAGAGCCACATGCAAATGCAATCACCGGGGTACCACACGCCATTGCCTCGATCATCACCAGACCGAAAGGCTCTGGCCACGCGATGGGAAAAAGCAGTGCTTGAGCATTGCCCAGAAAATCCGCTTTCTCGTGTTCATTTATCTCGCCGATGTACTCAGCAAGTGGATACGCTGCGAGCAATGGGCGTATCTTTTCTTCCCAATAAATGCGATCTACGTCATCGACTTTTGCCGCTATCTTCAGTGGCAGCCCGGCACGTGCCGCAATCTTGATCGCATGGTCGGGTCGCTTCTCCGGTGAAATCCGCCCGAGGAAGGCCAAGTAGGTATCTTTTGGCTCGTTGCAGAAGGTCAGCAAATTCTTTGGCAAGCCATGCAATACCGTCCCAGCCCAATTGACGGGAGGCATGGTTGCGCGTTGGGAGTTGGAAACGGATACCAGTGGGAACTGCGGAAAGCGGGAATAGAATGGCGGCAAGTCCGGAAGATCAAGGCGGCCGTGCAATGTTGTCACCGCTCGCGATCGCAGGTAGCGCAGCACTGGGTAGTGCAGCATGTCGATATGGAAGTGCAGCACTTCGAATTCGTGGGCGCGCGTCATGATCTTGTCAAGCATCATCATGTAGTACGGCAGAGGGTCACGTGTTTTCTTGCTTAAGCGAAGCGCAACGTCAGCGCATGAAACAAGTTCAGCCGCGGTAACGGAGTCTCCGCTCGCGAAAAGTGTAACCTCGTGTCCCTGACGGACAAGTTCTTCGGTAAGGTAGGAGACGATGCGTTCCGTGCCTCCGTAAAGGCTGGGCGGACAACGCTCTGCAAGTGGTGCAATCTGCGCGATCTTCATCGCTTCCCCTTAATAACTAGTGACGGTAAGCTGCCACGCTCGAAACCAGATGGCAGAGCAAAGGAATGAGAAGCGAAACGTGGCGGTCGCGTGGTGCGTGCCCAAGCGGCTGGGCAGTTACGACTTATTAGGGGCAGGTCCCCATCGCTCCGGATGGCCGAATACTCGCATCAATGCTCTCAACAGTCGGTACGCTGGCGGACAATTAGCCGCAGCAGCCTCTCGCTATGCCGAAGAGCTGCAACGACGCACTCCGCCTACATTTCCTGCCGGCGGACCGCTTTAATTGGCCGCCCCCCGGCTGGCACTTCCTTTCTGCCGGAAAATCGCGTTGGGCAAGCCGTACGCGAATGACGGAAACTTGTTTGAGTTGCGGTCCGCTCGCCGAGTCTTGTGTTGCCTGTAAGTACATGCCACCCGTGGGCCGGCTGCTCTGTTGACCAGGGTAACCACGACGTATCGCTATTCGGCGCGACACATTAGGTAGCCTATTAGGCACTTTGTATGGCTCTCAAAACGCTTTTCGTCCACCTCCGAACAATCAACCTTGCCGTAATCACCCTATACGAGCTTTCCTGGAAGCGGCTTGCTTGGCTGCGGCCTTGGCCTATATTCGAAAACAGATGACGCTGCACGTTTTAGCGCCAGTTTCTCGGACCGGATCCAGATTCATCAACCGCCTCTAAACGCTTCTTCGCTGGAAAAAATTGTCATGAGCATTGCGCAAGATCCGAAGTCAAATCGTCTTCTTGCCGCATTGCCGGCGGATGATTGGGAGCGTTTGGCGCCTCACCTTTCGTTGGTGCAATTGGCTTTGGGACACGTAGTTTACGAGTCTGGGGACCAACTGCGCTCGGTGTATTTTCCAACCGATTCCATCATTTCCCTGTTGTACGTGATGGAAGATGGAGCATCGGCGGAAATCGCGATTGTGGGTAATGAAGGGATGGTGGGGATTGCCATCTTCATGGGGGGAGAGACTACGCCGAGCCGCGCGATTGTTCAGAGTGCGGGTCACGGCTACCGTCTTAGCGCCTCAATTTTGAGGCAAGAGTTTTCACGCGGAGGCCCCATGCAAAATTTATTGCTGAGGTATACGCAAGCCCTTATTACTCAGATGTCACAGACAGCCGTCTGCAACCGCCATCACTCCATTGACCAGCAACTGTGCCGATGGCTGCTTCTAAGCATCGATCGCCTACCGTCAAATGATTTGACGATGACGCAGGAACTCATCGCCAATATGCTTGGAGTGCGGCGCTCCGGTGTCACGGAAGCCGCACTGAAGCTCCAGGCCGCCGGGCTTATTCGCTATAGCCATGGCCATATTGAGGTGTTGGATCGCCCTGGACTTGAGCGGCGGGTGTGTGAGTGCTACGCGGTTGTGAAGCGCGAGTTCGAGCGACTGTTGCCAAACAACTAACGGTCGCACAGTTGAAATCGACGGCACAAGCGCAAGGAGGCAATGCGTGCGAGCCTTGTTCTTGGAAGGGTGAACGATCTTGTACGTCACCGTACCGACAGACGGTAACTCCACCCGTATGTTCTAGAAAACTACAAGCACGTTAGAACGCGAGGTGCGCCGGTCGAATCGCCAAGCTTAGATGGATGCAGGTTATTGATGGATACGGGGAGGAGGGTGGGTGCACATCGAGAGCCTCTTGTGTGGTGCAGGGGGAACCGTCGCTTACATAAGTTTTTACTGGACGACTGCGTTATTTTTGGCCTTCGGTCCTCGATCGAAGGCTTTTTCACGTCTAATTTGCTTATCGAACAGGAAACTCAGCAAGGCGGCACCTGTGAAGTGAACTGCCCGGGGGCTCAGTGGAGGCTACTCTTTTTGAGAGAACGGAGCCTATGAGCAAAAAGCCAAGTTTTCCCCCGAGGTCCCAGTGCAGCCCGTGCTTCTGTTTTTAGAGCAGTGCACGCGAATCCATCGCTGCGGGCGAACAGTCGCATCAATGATCGGTTGACTATTTAGAAACCCGCGTGATTGGCGTAGTTGAAGAACGGCGATCCGCCAGCCAAGATAAGTGGCGGAAATGCGAGTTGCCGCGTCAGATGCGCGATGGCGTCGCCCACTGTAGCGTCGGTGAACACCTGTTGAAACGGGACGATAGGCAGTCCCAGACCATACACGAACAGAACCGGCCTTCACTCGATTGCTTATTGCAACTCTTTCTCCGCACCACCCGCCGCACGCAACTAACACTGGCGGGTAAGAACCAGAAGACAATTCAGCATGGAATTCAAGATTGCCGCCGTGAAGTTGATCAAGGAGACCGAGCGCACTGAGCACTAGGTCTAGCCCTTACGAGAGGACGCCGCTCAGATGCGCACGCCTTGCGCTGGGTCAACATCGCCGTGCCTGAGCGGACTAGCCTTAAGCCGTGAGGATCTTGTTTGCCCGAGTAAAAAGGTGAGGGAGTGTCGTCAATTCCCCACTTGGTGACTGGAATCATCGTGGCCAACGTGTGCGCATTTATGGCATTCGTAGTGAGTCGTCTGCCTGCGAAGCCATGGCTGTGACCGGTCGGGCGACCAGACCAGCGAGAATTTTCGGACAGATTCTGTCGAAGCATTCGACAGCCGACATCATGAACATGATTGAGTTCTCTGGAGTGGGCCCGGCTTACTGCGCAGCGGGCCCCAGCCTTCAATGCCAAGCCCGTATTGATGGCGCGCCAGCCTGCTATGGCATCACGGCCGAGGCGCTAGAGGACCATTTTGGTGCGCGATCTTGTCGCTGCGAGGATCTGCTGAGTGCCTATCAAAAACATCGGGTTGCGATAGAGGCAATGGCCCGCCGTCTTTTTGAAGTCACGGGGGCACGTAGCATTGTGCTGCACAGCGGGCATTTTCGCTTTGGCGTTTAGTTCTGAAAAACTGTGACTTCAGCAAATGGCAATCAACCGGCTTGCTGTACGGGCAATGGATGTGTGCGACACACGATCATGTTTCGCTCTTCCCCAACCTTGCAAGCGTGAGGGCGATGTACTTCCTAGTGGCCTACGACTTCCCGTAGTCCTCGCACTAGAGTGGCGGGGTAACGGGAGCATTCATGCCCTCGCGTATCACAAGTACTGGGACTGGGCAATGACGGACGAGCTCCTCCGCAACGCTTCCGAGCACTACGCGTAACAGGCCTGTGTGCCCGTGCGTACCGGCGACAACAAGCTCCGCCCCCGAGTCTTGTGCGTATTGCACAACGCGACCGGACACATCTCCAAGTGTTGCCATGTCATCGATTAGTTGGACGGAGTGGTCGATTCCTGCGTCCCGTGCAAGTTTGGCGGCCCGCTCGAGCAAGGCATTTGCCATCATGACATGCTCGCTACGGACCTTGGCAAGGTTCAAGTGGTCGTCCTGTCGTTTCAGGAATCCGTAATCGATAACATGTAGGATCTCAAGCGTGGCATGTCGCAATCCAGCTTCGCGTAAGGCTTCATCCAATGCTTGTCGGGCGCATCGGCTGGCGTCGATTGCGACGAGTATCTTGCGTGACATAGACACCTCCTTGATAAATCTCGGTAGCGGTGAAGATTGGTCTGCCTTTGCCTTCCGGTAAGATACTTAACGCTCTAGGGATCGGAATTCGCTCTGGATAATCTTGAAATTCGCATTAGCATGTCGTGCTCGCCAAGCTATGGTGCGCGCATTGAAACGCAGGCGGCTACAGACACGTTAGCGTTCCCACCGAGATTGCAATCGTGCCCGAGCCACCGTGCCCGGCAACTAATCTGAGTCCAGAGTCGCGGCATATTGCTCTATCGGATCAGGAGATTGTTGACCACGTCGGAAACACCTGGAGCCGACCACGCGGCGCCCGCAACGGCGCGGCGCTCGGCGAGTGAATCGACCGTTCCGTCCAAGGTGACGATGCCGGAAGTTGCTTTGATGGAGATATGGTGGGCTTCGCGCTCGGCATGACGCCTAAGCGCGGATTCGATCTTTCCTTCAATTGCCTCGGGGACTATCTTAGGCACCACCCGGATCAGATTCGATACGCCGACAACGCCCCGAATATGGGCGACTGCCTTCTCTGCCGCCCGGCGCTGGAAACCCCATTGCACCGTGCCGCGTAGTGTAATCCAGCCCTTTTCAATTTCCACTTGTAAATTGTCTGCTGGCACGTGCACATACCATTGCAAGGCGTTGCGCACAGCAAGCGCAACATCCTCGTCCCTGGGCTTTGATTTCGGCGTTACCTCAAGTTTTACCACGACGCCTTTGACGCCGCTGATACGCTCAACCGCCCGCTCGGCGGCTATCTTTTCCGAATACGAACCGACGTGACCGGAGAGCGTTACGATTCCCTGGTGCACTTCCACACCGACGCCCCCGGCAACGATCCGGGGATCCCAGTCAAGCTCGTCGCTGACAAGCTTCTTCAGCTCCACGTCTGTCTTCATTCTGTCCTCCTGCTTGGTCCAACCTGACCATCGGCCGATGGCCCTGCAAGTTGCAATCTAGGAGACCCAAGGATGACGCCTTTGATGTGGCACAAGCCAACCCTGATTGGTGCGTATCGAGCGCGCATGTTGTGTAACGCGGCCGCGCGGAAGGAACAGATCTTCTGATGTAGTGCTCAGCAGGACCATAGGCGCCGTGGAAGAGGCCGATATAGAGCCACCAATGGCGACTGACATGAGGATCGGCCCGGCGGCGGTTTGCTGCAGCAATGCCGGGAGGCCGGATTCTGTATGCAAACCAGCCCATGCTGTTAACGGTAAGGTGACGCCTGCCTCGTGTCGTGCCTGCATTCAGTAGAGAAGATATGCCGATCTTCGGAGCTCGAAGGACGCCACTTGCTTTTCCACTGCAGAGAATACTTCGGCCTGAGACTTGCCGTCCTTGAGCGCTTGCCACGTGGCATCTGAGCCGATCGACGCGCGTAGCGCTTCGACGCGAAATGCCTTGGGGTCAATCGATAGCAGCACTTGCGCAAGTACGATGCCGAGTTGCCCCGGTCGGCGAGCGATGGCTGTTTCGACGAGCCGTACGCCTGAACATAGCTCGCCCGCAAATCGACCTTCAGTGGGCACAAAGCGTGTGGGCACGTATGTCACTTCTGGAAAGCGTTGCGCAAGCAACTGTGCAAGGACGTCAGGATGCAACCACGGCGCACCAACAAGAGCGAAGGGCGTTGGTGTACCGCGGCCGACGCTGATGGCGGCCCCTTCGATCAGCCCCGCGTCGGGATACCAGGCTAACGCCTGCACATCGCGCAGGTTGGGAGATGGGGGAACCCAGCCCAAGCCGGTATCGGAAAACGACATGCGCCGCTCGTACTGGGCCATGCGCACGACAGTCAATGCGGCGCCAATGGCACGCTCTGCGTTGAACATTTGTGCAAGTTCCCCTACCGTCATACCGTGGGCGAGCGCCAGCGGGTGATAGCCGGTGAGCGTAGGCGGGGCGGCATCGGAAACGGGACCGCTGGCACGCTGCGCGTCCAACGGGTTGGGTCGGTCGAGTACCACGAGTGGAATGTGTGCGCTGGCCGCGGACTCCAACGCCTGACCCAATATCGCGAGATACGTGAAAAAACGCACGCCCACATCCTGAATATCGAATACCAGGGCGTCAACGTCTGTTAATTCTGCGTTGGGGATACCCCATTCTCCTGCATAAAGGCTTCGTACGGGTAGTCCGGTGGGAGCGTCCACTGTATCGCCGTATCGCGTCTCCAGGTCTACGTTCAGGCCGTGTTCCGGAGCAAAGACGCGCACCAGGGTGATTCCCTGAGCGTGAGCGAGCACATCAATGGTGCGCTTACCTTTCGAATCCACGCCGCTGCGATTTGTGATCAGGGCAATGCGCCGGCCGGAAATCGGAGAAAACGCGATGCTTTCAATTACGTCGATCCCGCTGAGGACGGGCCCGCGCGACGTCGGCAAGCGCATCTGGTACTCAATTGCAGCTGTCATAGCAGGCGCTGCCCTTGCGATTTCAGAGGCGGTCATTGGTGCGGCGTCGCTTGCCACGGCGCCGAGAACATTTGTACGCAGCGAAGAGGCGTCGCCGTTTGGTCCGGCATAAAGACGGCTGGTTAGAATGATCACGAATCGACGCGTAACCAGGTCCAGCAATAGACCTGTGCCCGTGTAGCCAAGGTGGGCAATGGCTCCAGCAGGCGGACTCCGGTACCGATTGGCAATGAATGGTGCCTCTATGCTCCACCCCGTTGAGCGCAGAGGTCCCGCGGCATTGAGGGTTGCAGGTGTGTATTCAAGGGCAACGCTGCGGTGCGTGAGAATGCGCGTATCAGTACCAGGCGCCTTCCCCTCTCGAAGCAACATGCGAGCGAAGAGAGCGAGATCGTCGGCCGTCGAAAACAGGCCCGCGTTGCCAGCGACGCCGCCCATAGCCGCAGCAATAGGGTCGTTTACTATCCCGGCTGTCGGCGAGCCACCGCGCTGGCTTGTGGGTGCTATGTCGCTTGTGTCTGGATGAAAGCCTGTGCGTTGCATGCCCAAGGGCTTAAAGATCTCAGATGTGCACCACACATCGAGCGGCCTGCCGGTCACGCGCGAGACAATCTCTCCCAAAGCGATGAAATTAAGATCGCTGTAATGCACCTGCAAGCCCGGCGGGAATATTGGGGTTGAACTCACAAGGTCCTGTAAAACAGATGCTTTGTCGCGAAGAGCGTGTCGAGACGACACTCCAGCAGGCAGGCCGGAGGTATGGGTAAGCAACGCACGCACCGTAATACCTTGCTTGCCGTGCTGACCGAATGCCGGCCAATATGCGCTGACCGGAGCATCGAGCGATAATCGGCCGCGTTCGGCGAGTTGTAGTATGGCGGTAGTCGTTGCAACGGGCTTCGTCAGCGAGGCCAAGTCAAAAACGGTTTCGGCGGTCATCGGTTGGGGGTGCGGTCCTATCACGCGCTCGCCGACCGCGTGCCGGTACAGCACGCCATCTGCGTCGCCGATCAGCACGACCGCACCTGCCACATGCCCGTCTGTGATCTCGGCCTGCATGATTACGTTCAGCGACTGAACGATGCGACCTGACAGGGGCGCAGCCACGCAGGTGCTGAGCCCCGGCCCAAGGCTGATTGCGCACAGTAAGAGGGTGATCGCGAGTGGTTGAAACATCTGACCTCACGGATTGATGTCGTCAGTGCGGCAAGTCGTCCGGAGCGTAGCGGTTCCGAGGGTTCCAGAGCATCCAGCCGTCAGTTCCGGCGGTATCCGCAGCGTCGACCTGCGCACGAATCTCATTGGCGTCGAACTCACGCTTGTCAAAGGCGTAATCGCGAAATGCTTGCAGCCAAGGACGAAACCGAATCCCGGGCAAGCCCGTCCGTCGTTTGGCCTCAGCGAGTGAGCGTGCAACGATCTCACCCGAGTGTTCCGTGGGACGGTTACACCCGGGCAGCCCCCAGGTGAACGCAGATGGGTAGAGCATGGGCGAGATGTAGTCGAGGGTCGTATTGAAGGTTTCAATCTGTTGGCCGATCGCTGTGTCATCCAGGTTCCAGCACACGTACCCGAAGATGTCGGCCGAAAGGAACACGTTGTAAGGGCGCAGGCGGCCGCGCGCAGCAACCAGGAAACCGGTAATTGCAGCAACGCGGTTTGGCTGCGTATTTGGCGCGCTAAAGCGTAGGCCCGCTGCGTCCGGAAACCGCAAATAATCGAACTGCACTTCGTCAAATCCGAGGCGCGCGGCCTCTTCTGCAATATCGAGCGGATGCGACCATGCGGCGCGGACGGTCGGGTCAATCCAGCGCAATTTTTCCCGATCACGCCATTCCGCGCCATTGGCATTCTTCACCGCCCATTCCGGGTGGGCGGCGGCGAGGGGATCATCCTTGAAGACTACGATTCGAGCAATGAGATAGAAGCCGCGGGCGTGTAATTGACTGATCAGTCCTGGAAAATCGGCCACGCGCGGTGGACGCTCCCACTCGTCGGTTTCGGCGCCAAGTGTTCGTCGCGCTGCGCTGTCATAAGGCGTGAGGCCCCGATCTCCCTTTATGTCGATGACGAGCGCATTGATCGCGGTCGTCCCCTGCAGGGCCAGCACGTCCTCACGAATTTTTGTATTTGAGACGCCGAACACTGAAAGATAGACAGCCTTGGGCCGGATAGGCCGGAGAACGGTGACTGGCAAGGGAGTGCCGTCGCATTGCGGACTGACCGTGGTGCGCCCGAAGCCCGGCGCACGGACCAGGATTTTTGCGCTCTCGCAATCCGTGGTCACTGGAATGACGAAGCGGCCGTCGCGAGCAGTTCGCACTTCGTACCAGCGTTGTGTCACAACGGCACCGGTTACAGGTTCATGGCTGACCGCATCCTCCACGCGCCCCGTCATGAACCGGACCTCTTGCGAAATTGCTGCAGCAAGATAACCGGCGAGGAGTGCCGCTGCGGCACAACGCGAGACGGTGGGCTTAGTCATGAGAAGCTTTCGCGTTCCGCAAAATCTTCCAAATGCATTCTTCGCCGCAGCTATCAGTAATCAGATAGCGAGGAAGAGCCATTACAGCCTCGGCACGCGTGACCGGGCGGGGTTCAATCGTGAATCCCGCGACGTAGCCCGCGTCGACTGCCAGCGCCTCCAGTTCGGCATCGTGAATGCCAAATGGCCACGCAATAGACGTTGCCGTTGCGCCTGTCTCAGCGGCTATTCGGTTTCGGGCGTGCACGAATTGCTCAAGCGCGAACGCACGAAAACTCTCGGCATCACGTTGTGCGCGCTCTGAGCGAAAGTTGGGATGCCAGTACGAGTGAGATTCAATCGTGAAAAGTCCGTCTCGCTTCATCGCACGCAGCTCGTCCCAAGTGAGCGCGTACGGCGCATTGGAAATGGCTGAAGGATAGATGAAGAGCGTAACAGGTATAGGCGGGTGGTGCGCGCGTAGCAATGGGCGCAGGACCTCATAAACTGAGCGATGACCGTCGTCGATCGTGATGACGATTGCGCGCTCCGGCAACGTGTTTTCGTCCCCTCGATACCATGCCAGCACGTCCTCCAAGGGTACGACTTCGAACCCCGCATGATGAATAGCGCGTAGATGCGATTCAAAGTTGTCGATGCGTACCGTCATGGAGTCGCCCGGCACCAGCGCAAAGCGGTGATACGTCAAGATGGGAATCGGGCGATGTTCTGGACGTTCGACGCCAGCCACTTCGGCATGTGTGGTCAAGGCGCAAAGCGCCGCCGACGCAAAGATCGTAATGATCACCGCAGCTCGCCATGGCGCTGAGGGCAAGTATGGACGATGCATGCGCTCTCCGGACGTTCTCGTCTTTGTACATTGTGTCAACTCGATGGCATGACGACTTGCGCTAGGTCAACTTAGGCACGCATCGACGATGATTGATCTGTCGCAAGCTAGAACGTTGCACGATGCCTATGGTGAAGACGGTGCAATGAACCCGGAAACATCATGGAACGAAACGAAGGCAACGCAGCGTCATGCCATGCGGTTGATCATTGACATCGCGCTAGTGATATCCGCCACGGGGAGAACTGTCGGTTCGTCGAGATGGGTTGGCGTGCCTCCTCCAAGGGAGGCCATCATGACTGAAGCCTTGCCAAGATTCGACTCATTCTTCGGCACTGGTCACGCGACGACGGCGCGCTTGAAAACTTGCCGAGCTGCGCTCGCCGAACTTGCTGAAGCCCAAAACTTACACTCGATTCATGCGCTTTTCGTCAATTGGGCTTCCGATCAGACCGGACTCCAGAGCACGCAGGCGCGCGAGCACGGCAGGGTCTTCACGGTGTCGCTGCCGTCATGGTTGGAAGTGTGGCGGGCGTCTGGGGCTCAATGGCTGTCGATGGTTAGTCAGCAAGCCCGAGACGACTTCCATAAGGCGTTGTTTCGGTATGTCCAGAGCATTAAATGAACCCTAAGATCGTGTGGGGCGTATAGCCCTCCAGGCAGACGGCGAGTTCGTGTAGCCCCGCAAGGGCGCTGCGTGCACGAAGACTGATAGGAGGTAGCGCGATGATCGGGGGACGTGTTGCCGTCATCACTGGCGGCATGGGTGGGCTCGGCGAGGCGATTGCCCTGCGGCTGGAAAAGGAAGGGTTTCGTGTTGTTGTGACATATTCGCCGCACAATGAGCACTTCGCGGCATGGTTGGAGGTGCAATGGGGACTGAAGCGCAACATCGCTGCTTTTCCCGTGGACGTAGATGACTATGATGCATGTCAGCGTTGCGTAGCCCGCGTGCAGTCTGAGATCGGAAATATCGGCGTGCTCGTCAATAACGCTGGGATTACTCGAGACGCCGTCGTCGCTGCAATGACGGCGGCTGACTGGCGTGCGGTGTTAACCACAGATCTCGATTCCATTTTCAACATGACTCGTCAAGTCTGTAGTGGCATGGTGGAGCGGGGATGGGGGCGTATTGTCAATATCTCGTCGGTAGTCGGCTCATGCGGAGCCATAGGCCAGGCAAACTACGCAGCTGCAAAGGCAGGCATTCACGGCTTCACAAAGTCTTTGGCGCTGGAGTTGGCCGGCGGAGGTGTGACGGTCAACACGGTCTCGCCGGGCTTTCTCGACACCAGAATGATGCGCGCCATTCCTGAAAATGCTATCGAGCAGCGAATTCTGCCGCTGATACCCATCGGCCGCCTTGGACGGCCCAGCGAAGTCGCGGGCTTGATTTCCTATCTTTGTTCGGATGATGGCGCTTACGTCACGGGTGCAAATCTTGCTGTCAATGGTGGTTACCACATGTCGTAGGCATGCCGAACCGCCGGCGGACAGGAAGCCTTTGGCTTCCAAAATCTGCTGTCGCGTACCCGGCGAATGCGCAGGAGGAGGCGATCCACAGGTTCAATCATTTGCGAAAGCTAATGACTACCCTGCCTGAGAAAGGTTGTTCGAGAGCCGACGAGCCCTCAGCGGATCGATGTTCAAGACTAACTATGGAAACTGTCGTATGTGTTGCCATGCTATCGGTTGCTGCCGCGGTCGCTGGGGCCAATTCGATGCTGCGAAAGGAGTGTCGCCATGCGAGCATTAACTTCGGAAGAGATTTCTGCACTAGCCGTCCAGCTTGACGAAGAGGAAAGACGCATCCATGCGGCTGTGGGCAGTGGTGCTACGCAGGCAACCCCCCCCCATAGCTCCTGATCCGGGCGACCAGACCGATATCGCTGACCGGGAGATTGTCCAGCTTCAGTCAGACGCTTTGCTGGAACACTACCGCATGCAGTTGAGCGACATCGCGGCGGCACGAGCACGAATGGATATCGGCACCTATGGCATATGCTCGACTTGTCAAACACCGATTACCTTCGAAAGACTCGCGGCCTATCCGACAGCGACACGGTGCGCTCAATGTCAGCGAATGCATGAGTGCCGCTATCCATGCGCCTACGCCTCGTCATGAGACAGTAAATCTCCTTTTCCTCAGACCGATGGCACTGCGGCGGCATTGCTCCACGCGCGCGTTATCGCAACTGCCTATCGAAGTGGCGGTACATTCGCCGGCGAATTCGCTTTACACCGCCTCGCTCGTCCATCGCGGTCGGGCGGATCGAAGAGCGCATCGTATCGCGCGACGACAATATCGTAGTTAGCCTAATGTCGGCACATCCTGTGGCCGCTAAGCGATGACATTGCCTCCGTGTTGCCGAGCGTCGCTTCGTCGCGCATGGTGAATTCCAGGAAAACTACTGTAGATGTCGTGCGATTTGCAAGCCCATACTCGCGCATGGCTTTTCCCTTGGGGCACGGGTGCGCAGCATGAGCGGCGTCCCAGTTGTGCGGGCCCTAAAGAGAACGTGTGGCTTCAGTTGGCACAGATGCTTGGCTACGTCTCTTTACTCGATACGCGAGACACGATCTGAACCGCCCCGGGTTTAGTGGAGGCTCCACTCTTTGAGAGAATGGAGCCCATGAGCAAGCAAACCAAGTTTTCCCCCGAGGTCCGAGAGCGGGCCGTACGTCTGGTGCAAGAACAGCGCAGCGAACATCCGTCGCTGTGGGCCGCAGTCGAGTCCATCGCACCAATGATTG
>Ga0187842_1000338_pt1 | contig 24213 bp, 19 predicted proteins | sample SpaLakP09_SKY_41_FD_134514 | JGI IMG/M metagenome (GOLD analysis project Ga0187842, IMG submission 134514) | Oligotrophic lake water microbial communities from Sparkling Lake, Wisconsin, USA - SP09_SKY_41 | ecosystem: Environmental > Aquatic > Freshwater > Lake | place: USA: Sparkling Lake... | reverse complement strand
CCAAGCTCCCTGCTGCGCACTCCGGATAGCGCGGCGTTGCCCGGCAAAGCACCTGTGCGATTGAATGCAGGCGGTGGCGCTGCGCCGTTAAATAGCTGGCCGATGATGACAGGCTTGTCCGGACCACCGCCGAGAAAGTCCACCAGCACTTCACTGCCGACACGAGGCAAACTCAGTGTGCCACACTGTGAGAGATTGCCGGGGCCATCACCAGCCCAGTTCGATGCTACCCGCACCCACGCCGAATCTGACTCAGCTTCGTTGGCGCCCATGCCTCCCGCATGCGTGTGATCTTCTTCACGGGTAGCCGGAAAGCGGATCTTGACGCGGCCATATTCGTCGCACCAGACTTTATGCGGTTCCGGTCCTACCACCAGAGCGCTTTGCAGCCGCGGCTGGGGCGTATCGGTACGGGTATCGTAGGCTGCGACGATAGGCGTACCCCGACGCACACAATGGAATCGCGTCAGATAGCGCAGCGGCTGTCCGTTCTGCGAGAAGATGCCGTACCGGCCGGTGCCCCAGCCGCTGTCGCTAAAAAGACGGGTGATCCGTTCACTCATCTCCTTGGGCAGATTATTATCAGCGGCGATGTCCTGCTCAGTGATGATGAATTCCCGTTGCTCCGCCGGATGGCTATCGAGTTCCGCATGCCCGCATAGCTCGACCCATTCGCCGACGGCTAGATCGCGCACCGTGCCCTCGCCGCGAAAGTGTTTTGCGGCGTGGTCCTGCTGTTCCAGCCGTGTCGTCGTCAGCAGATCAAAATCGGCTTTATCTTCGCCACTGTGTGGCGACTGAACGAGATAGTTTTCCAGTTCATCGGCCAAGCGGCTGCCTAGTTCGCCCTGATCGCTAGTGCTGGCAACAATGCTGCGCATGTCATCACGTGCGGATGGCTGCAGATAGTCCCAGCTAAAGCTTTGTACTTTCGCACTTTGCAGCGTTCTTATCGCGCTCCAGCCGGTAATCGCGTCACTTTCCATGGTGGCCAGATCGCGCTGGAACTCGACGATGGCTGTCACGTTGCGCGGAAGCCGCATACTGTCATCGAACAGCGCCAGTGTGTGCGCGGGCTTGCTGGCACTTTGCAGATGCGCCGGCAAGTCTGCATCGGCATGACCGGGCCGGAAATACCAGGCGATGCCGCGCCGCTTCATCAGGCGCCGTATGAATCCTGCATCCGATTCATTATGCTGGAAGGTGAACTCGCGTGCGGGATGGTTGCGGCTGGCGAGGACACTATCAATTTGCAGTTCGAATGTGCCGCGTAAGGCGCTGATCTTTTGCTGCCATTCGTTGACTAGCGTGGTGATGATGTCGAGTTCATTCATGTTGCGGAACACCCGGGTATTCACACGCCGCTCCATGATCTGCAGGGCGTCTGTAATTACCAGCTCATAGGTCGCTAGCGCGCCGTCGCTTTCACCGCTGGCAGCGCTGGCAACGATGCCGCAGATGCTGCGTAGATTTCCCGATGCTGTAACGATCTGAATCTCTGCCGGGACGGCTATGAAATCCTTGAGCGATAGCATAGCCGTATCGGCAATACATAGCAGGTGATAGGTGTGGCCGCCGCACATGGCTTCGTGGCCAACTAGCCGCTGCGGTAGCAGCAGATCATCGTGCATGCCATCGGCCATGGCCAGACGCAGGCGTAGCGGACGTTGCGCAGAAGTGAGCCCTGTAACTGCTTCGTATAGTCCGGCAATTGCACTATCGAGATTCATATGCGTTTCCTGTTCAGGTGGTCGTTAGTGCATAGCGCATGGCGCCATAGTGCGGGCCACGGGCGGTCTGGCCGAGGTGATAGCCATATCCGAGAGTTGCCTCGCCGAGGCGGATTCGGGGGGATTCTGCGCGCTCCAGAAAGAGCAAGACTTCAAGTTGAAGCCTGCTCAATTTGAATAAGGAAACGAATTGCCTCAAAGCGTCTTGTCCCGAGGTATCTGGCAGCAATTGCTCGTATTGCTTCCGCTTCAATGGGCCGATACGTAGACGGACGCGACGCTGGAAATTTGGAATCCGTTTGCCGAGCGTGAGTGTCTTGCCGAGAGTTGGATTCTGTTTGCCGAGTTCTACTTTCTCTTCGTTGCCAAGGCAGTAGTAATCCGGCAGGAACTGGATAACTTCGATCGGCAGCCGGAAGTAGTCCTTCAGCGCAGCCTGAAGTACTCTGGCAGAGGTTGTAGGTCTTGAGAGAAGTCCGGCGTAGCTTGCAATTGCAGTTGCGGGAACGCAGTCTGGGTGGGCTGCTCCAGAAGGGCTGCCTGCAATGGATAGCAGCAAAGACGGCAATGCTGGTTTGCCGTCATTTCCGTCAGTGCGGAAGATGCGGCTGCGGGACGCTGCGAGATAGCGTAACTCCACAGCGCGATGAAATAGTAAGTCGTAGAACGCCTGAACACTTTCCAGTCGCCCTCTGGTGTGAGTCTCCATCAGGCGGTAGCTGGCTGCATACGGAAGTTCTCCGGTAGAGCCGAACAGGCAAGGCAGCGCAGGTGTCAGGGTGATTTTGCGCGCTTTCTTTGCGCTGGCATCTGCGACTGGTGTTTCGTCCACGTCTATGGCATCGACTTCGCTTGTGGCAAAAGCCAGCGCGGTGCGGCCACGAAAGCGAATCGAGGGCGATAACCGGCCAGCATGGCGATGCCCTAGCCACTTTTCTAGCAGGCTTACCGCCTGTATGAACTCGAAGCGGTAAGGGGCTCTTAGTAAGCGCGCAATTACAGTATGTTCTGGTAGCCGCTGCGTGCTGGACATAGCATGAGTTCCTTGCCGGTTTGCTGGGACCGCAGGCTCAGACGCACGAAGGTGTTGAGCTGGGTACTTAGGCCGAACAGGTGATCGAGTAATTGGCCAAAAAGGTAGAGCCCGCTGCTGTGATAGGCATCCTCGTCGATGGTGACGGTAATCCGCGTTCCGAAGATTTGGCCTCGGGTTGTCCCGCTGCGGCAAGGCTGGTATTCGGGCCGGCTTTCTATGCTGACCAGCCCGTTGATCTGGCTGCGGCTTACAGGACTCTGCACCGGATCATGCAGGATCAGCATTTCCTTTAGCGGTGCCATATCAGATTTCAGCATCGACTGCTGGCCAGCGGAGAGATGAGAGATTAGCCGCCAGTAGTCATCGGCGGCAATGCGGCGTGTGGCTGTGGGCTGGCGCAGCAAGCGGATGGGATATGCCCCCTGCCCTTTGGTTAGCTGGAGGTCCCCATCGGAGTGGCCAGAAGTGAGACGTGAGCAAAGGTCCCGATTGGTGCAAGTCAGTGCAACGGAGACGGTACTGGCGTCAGTGTCCAGTGGGTCCAACGTGCTGTCCACAAAAGCGATTCTGGTTTCATAGCCAGGACTGATTTCAGCCAGATGTTCATCGCGGCGGGAGTACCAGTAAAGGTCGGCCTTGTCGTTTGTCTTGCCATGCTGGAGAGAATAGTAGGGGTGATATTCGTCTGTACTGATGCCGCTGCGTGACTTCTTCACAGATGTGACCTGATCGATGCTGTAAATTTCATAGTCCGCCGGATGCTGTGCATGCGACAGCAGCGCATATTCGCATTTGCTGTAATCCTGATATATGGGATTGGCGTGTATGGAAAACAGATTTACCACTGGCGTGCAATCTGTCAGCAGATGGTGTGCAGCCAGTGGCGCGAGAATTCTGGCTGTTTCCTGGCCATACCTATCCTGGCTCAGTAGAAAGTGGAGCGTGAATGCGCGGCATTCGGGATCGAGTAGCTGGCGGATTTCATCGAGCGCGATATCGAAGAAATTGTACTTTTCGGGATAGGCAAAATATTCGAGCAGCAGACGTGCGCTGGGGTGGGTTCTAGCCTCATGCGGAGTCGCAGCCTGATCTTCGGCGTAGCCCACTGACAGCAAGGGGAATTGTCTAAGTGGTAGCCAGTTCTGACATCCTGAAAGTTGAAGATAGACTGCCGCTGAACGCATGAACAGGCTATCGCGCAGCGTGGCAGAGAAAGCCGGATCAGCATCGATAAACAGGCGTAGATATGACTGTGCATGGTCCGTTTTGCCGGCGAGCGTGAGCGTGATTTCGCCCCCTAGAGGCCCGGACGCGACTACACCAGGTGGCAAGCTAATCTGCTGCCGGAAACTGGCCTGTTCTATTCTTAAGGAACTTAACTCCAGCTCATAGACGGTGCGGAACTGGCAGCGGGTATGGCCTGTGCGTGTTGCCAGCAGTGTAGTACCACGCGGAATACGGGTGCTGCCTGTTGCCAACTCATCGCCAGTAGCGGCGCGGTCGAAATGTGCAATGGCTAGTGGTGGCAAAGGCCGCACGGCCTGTGGATAGATGACGGATAGCAGATCTTGCGGTAGCTGTTGCTGGCTCTTGTCCAGACACGCTTGCGTGCGCGCATTGGCAAAGCTGATGGCATCTAGCAGCGCGCGGGTTTGCGGATGTTCGGTGCTGCCATTGCTTAAACCTAGCGACGCAGCTTCGGCAGGAAAACGCTGTGCAAATTCGCGGGCGATAGTTTGCTGATCAACGCGTTCGCGTTCGTAGCGGTGCAGCAGATCGCTTAGCGGCGATGCCATCCTGTCAGCCACCGACCAGATGGACTGTGTAGCGTTGTGCGGCAGGCTCCAGCACGCCGCCGAACTTCACTGGTGTTGGATCAGCCGAGCTATTCAGACGTGCGTGCAGAATGAAGCCCAGGCGATTGATGGAGCTGGCTTCTGAATGAAGCCGTGCCTGTATATCCGTGAGACGCGGTTCGTGGCGTAATATGGTCTGACGGACGGCAGCGCAGATTTGCTGCCGGTCTTGTTCACTGGCGATGCACAGGGCAGAGAAATCCTGCAGGCCGTAGCTGAGAATGGAAGTTTCCAGACCGGGGTGACGGCTGAGCAGAGTATCGGGCAGCGCCTGTCGCGTATTGAGCAAGTCTTCCAGTGCGCGGGCGATGGCATTTTTCTGGTCTTGCCGGTTCCATAAGTGATCGGCCTGTGCTTCGCCATACAGTACGGCCCAGAGATCCGGTGTATTTGTGTTTGCCATTCGCCTGCTCTCCCCGAAACGAAGTTGCGCCGAGCCAGAGACAGATTATTCGCGCTGTTTCCTTTCCTTAAGTTGTGAATCCTCAATAAATTGGCTTGCTGCACTAGCGGCGTGCCCTTAGCAGCACCAGTGCAATACCGCCGAGGATGGCCAGCGAGGCGGCAACCAGCCGGACGGTGATGGATTCGCCCAGAAACAGGATGCCGCCGACGGCAGCGATGACAGGTACGCTCAACTGTACGGTAGCTGCTGTGGTCGATTTTAGAAACGGCAATGCTGTGTACCAGATGGCGTAGCCGACACCGGAAGCCAGTGCGCCTGACAGCAGGGCGTAGAGGTAGCCGGCTGCATCATAGCGAGCGTCCTGTAGCAGAAGCAGGCTGAGCAGGATGGCCATGGGCGCGGCCCGCAGGAAATTGCCCGCCGTGACTTTGAGCGGGTCGCCGCCCCCTTTGCCGCGCAGCGAATACATCCCCCATGCAATGCCCGCGCCCAGCATCAGCAAGGCTTCCAGCAGAGGCGGTGCGGACAGGCCCGGCAGCAGTAGTCCCAGCAGCCCCGCCGCCGCCAGCAGCAAGCCGGCCAGCTGGGTAGGACGTAAGCGCTCGCCACGCCACAAGCCGTAGCCGATCATGGTGGTCTGCACGGCGCCAAACAGGATCAGCGCGCCAGCAGCAGCGGGCAGTTGGCGATACGAGAAGGAGAAGCCGATGGCATAGGCAAACAGGGCCATTGCCGAGCGCCAGTTGCCGTGACCATGCTGCTGACCGGGACGCAGGCGCACCAGCAGCCACAGCATGAGCGCACCGGACAGCATGCGCAGAGTGGTAAAGCTGGCGGCGTCGATCTGGGTACGTGCCAGCGCGGCACGGCATAGCAGGGAATTGCCGGCAAAGGCAGCAAGAGCCAATAGCGTGAGGAGGGCAAGACGGGCAATAGGCATGGGAGATTTCCGCTTTTTGTGATCCGCTCAGTATGCGGTGGCTATTTCGATGGTGCAATGCCGGGCTGGCGGAATGGGCTTTTGTCTGCGGCGTAACGGCGACAGCGTCATCTTGCGAACGGGGGAATTCGGCGTAACATAGGAATACTCGGTTAAGGACAACATTTATGGCAAATCGTATGGTACTGGGTGGCATGCTGAGCTTATTTGGCGCCGCGTGTACGGCTTGTAGCGGCACGCCTCCGGAAGCGCCGCCTGCACCAGGACAGCCGCTGGCGCAGGCGGCGGGAATGGCATCCTGTACGTCAGCCCAGGGCGCCGCCGATCCAGCGCGCCAGACCAGCAAGTCGCGTCACATTCCGGATGAAATGTCGCCCTGTCAGGATTCGCGCGGCCCGGCGCGTCCCCAGCCTGCCAGCGGCAAATGAAAAAGGCCGCGACTTGGCGCGGCCTTGGCGTATTTCTGGCGGCGTAAGGCGCCGCCCCGTGCTCAGTTTTTGCGGCTGCGAGCGCGGCTGACCCCGGCCAGCATGATCAGACCAGCCAGCAGCATGGCGATGCTGGTAGGTTCCGGTACGGGCAGGCCCATGACCACGGCGTTGAAGCTGGCGCCGTCGGTGCTGCGGGAGCCAGCCAGCTCGAAGACATAAGTGCCGCTGCTCAGCGTCCAGCTATCGGTGGTGAACGGCGTGCTGCCCGTCGCCAGCGTCAGACCCAGCAGATTGCGGCTGCCCAGTTCGTACAACGCAGCGCCGCCACCGGCAAAACTGATGCTGCCAGCTGTCGCGAGTGCTTTGAGGGAAATGATTTCCGTGTCCGGTACATTGAACGCGAAGAATAGGTCGAAGTCTCCCTTGCTGGCCGTACCACTGCTGAAGGTCCAGTAGTTGGTGAACTGGCCTGGCGAGCCAGGATCCATAGGCACCCAAGGAATGTCGGCACGGGCTGCGCCGCTGAGCGCCAGCAGGGCTACAAAAAACAGTTGTTTGAGGTATTTCATTTAGTTTCCTATCGAAATTTTGGAGCCGGCCAGTTGGTCTGGCCGGGCCCGGTTATCTATATTTACCGGAGTTATTGCACGCCCAGTGCCTTGGCCAGTGCGCTGACATCCAGCGAACCCAGACCGGTTGCAGGGTTATAGCTGGCGCCGGCACGGTAGTATTCATTGGTGCCAGCCGTGATGGCTTTGAATGGCGAGCCTGCACCGTAACCGTATTGTTTGAAGGCGGCATAGAGTTGCGGATTGACGGCGCCCAGACGACCCGAACCGCTGAGGCCGGAACTGATCAGGGTCAGAATGCCGTTCAACTGTGGTGCTACATAGCTGGTGCCGCCGCCGCCCGCACTCCACTGGCCATCCTGATACGACAGGTAGCCGCTGTATGGGTCGGCATTGAGCGAAACGTCCGGCAGGTTGCGGCCGGCGATGCCACCAGGGAGATCGGCCAGGTCGGTATAGCCGCTGCCCGAACCAAAGAAGAAGGCATTCGAGCACAGCAGCGATTGGGCGCTGGCAGATTTCTGCACGCCGGCCAGGCCGGACTGGTAAGCCGGCAGGCTGTACTGCACACTAACGCCGCCACCGGCGCCGACAGTGTAGTAGCTTGCGTAGTACAGGTCGCTACCATAGTGACCGACGATGTAGTCTTTCAGATAGTCCCAGCCCCATGCCCGTTCGGTAGGAACGGTGACGGGACCATATCGGTGCGCCTGGGTATGTGGCAGGGTCGTGCCGCCGGCCGCCAGAACCAGCGGATCGGCTGCCGGGAAGTCCACGGTCAGCAGGGTGGTGCAGTTAGGGTAGGTCAGGTTGCGGTTGATATCGAAGGCGCCGGCGTCGCCAGCCGCTGCGATGACCGGAATGCCTTGTGCCGCGGCTTGCAGGAAGACGCTATGGAAAGCGTCTGCGGTGTTGCTATCGTTATAAATCTCTGGGCTGCCCCAGCTGACCGACAGTACATCGACTTTGTTCTCATTGATCGCTGCAGCGAATACATCGAGGAAGCCGGAATCGGCATTCGGTGCCAGATAGACGCGCATGTCGGCGCCCGGCGCTACGCCGCCTGCCTGTTCCACGTCGAGCGTGGTCTCGCCGGCGCCTTCCGAGCCCGGACCGTCGGCTGCCAGCGGGCCACCATCAACCAGTACATCCGTGATGCGGCTGCTGCTGACGTTCAGTCCCAGCGCCCGCCAGTAGGCGAAGGCATCGCTCTGGTTGTAGCCAGCCAGGGTGGCAATGCCGATGGTTTTGCCCGCGCCCGTCAGACCTTTGGTGTACAGCGGATTGATGTTGTATTTGCTGGCCAGATCCTTGACGGTATAACTACCAGGTTGTCCGCCCAGGCTGGAGGTCGAGGCCGGTGCGATGTCGCCGGCCAGTGCGCCGCTGCTTGGTACTTTGGAGCTGCGGCTGTGGAAGCTGGCCTTATTGCTCAGGCCCGTCACAGCGGTTACCACGTTGGCGATGGCCGCCGGTATCACGGGTTTGCTGGCCGGTGCCTGATAGCGCAGATCGGCCGTGACAAAGTTGTGCACCGAAGTGCCAAAAGTCGATCCGATCTGGGCGTTGGTGGCTTTAACGGTAATCAGAAGCTTGTTGGCATGTACCTGGCTTATCACGAAGCCTTTGGATTGCAGATAGCTGACAACTTGCGCCACAGCTTCGGGCGTCTGGCCATAGCTGGCGGCAAACTGTTGTGGGGTGATGAATTTACGGAAATTTGGACTGCTGGGATCGGCCAGGCTGGCCACATACGATTCCAGTGCGGCCTTGTTACGGACAGCCAGAGCAAGGGTCAGGGTCTTGACGTCGCCCGCTGCAGCAGGGCCCAGATCCGTGAGGCGAGGATCACTGGGGATGCTAGACTTGCTGGTAACAGGTAGTCCTGCACCCAGACTTGCAGCTTGAGCGGATATTGCAGTGACAGCAGCGGATAGCGCTGTAGTGCAAAGTAAAAAATGGATATTTTTTTTCATTGGGCTCTTTCTTTTTTGCTCTGATTAACTGGAGAAACTGATAAGAGAGGGCGCGTGATTAAGGGAAATTCAATCTAATTCAGCAACTTTCGCGCTGGAAAATATTAGCATCAAAGATTGTGCATATTTCAACAACAGCAAACATTTTTGCAATTTTGTTGCGTAAGATCCAATAATTGCAATGGGGCAATAAATTAAGGGGAAGCGCGGGCGTGCCAGCGTGCTGGCGAAGCGAAAGCGGGGCATGCTGCGTGTTGCAGCGCGGGAAGTGGCGGGCGAGGAAGCTGGCCATACATGAGGTGTACGGCGCGTAGCGCGGGCGTAGCGTGAGGGCTACGCCCGGGGCAGGCAAGGATTATTCGCTAGCGGCCAGAACGTCGTGCGCCTGTACGTCGGCATGGTAGGAGCTGCGCACCATGGCGCCCACGGCGGCATGTTTGAAGCCCATCTTGTAGGCTTCTTCTTCGAACATCTTGAACACGTCCGGATGCACATAGCGGCGCACCGGCAGGTGGCTGTTCGACGGCGCCAGATACTGGCCAATGGTCAGCATGTCGATGTTGTGCTCGCGCATGTCGCGCATCACCTGCAGGATTTCTTCGTCCGTTTCACCCAGGCCGACCATCAGGCCCGACTTGGTTTTCACGTCCGGATAGCGCTCTTTGAATTCCTTCAGCAGCTGCAGCGAGTGCATGTAGTCGGAACCGGGACGGGCTTCCTTGTACAGACGCGGCACGGTTTCCAGATTGTGGTTCATCACGTCCGGCAGGCCATCGGCGAAGATGGTCAGGGCCTTGTCGAGACGGCCGCGGAAGTCCGGTACTAGCACTTCGATCTGGGTCTTGGGCGACAGTTTGCGCGTCTCGGTGATGCAGGCGACGAAGTGGCCGGCACCGCCGTCGCGCAGGTCGTCGCGGTCCACCGAGGTGATCACCACGTAGTTCAGGCGCAGATCGGCAATGGTCTTGGACAGGTTGACAGGCTCGTTCTGGTCCAGCGGATCAGGGCGGCCGTGGCCCACGTCGCAGAATGGGCAGCGGCGGGTGCACTTGTCGCCCATGATCATGAAGGTGGCCGTACCTTTGCCGAAGCATTCGCCGACGTTCGGGCAGCTGGCTTCTTCACACACGGTCACCAGTTTGTTCTCGCGCAGCACGTCCTTGATTTCGTAGAAGCGCGAGGAGGTGGACGCCGCCTTGACGCGGATCCATTCAGGCTTTTTCAGGCGCTCGACCTGCTCTACCGGCACGATCTTGATGGGAATGCGCGAAGTTTTGCTGGCGCCTTTTTGCTTTTCGCTCGGGTTGTAAGCGGGGGCAATGTTGGTATCGGTCTCAGAGGTCATAAGCTGCGTGCCCTCGCGGGCAAAGTGGGGTTATTCGGTTGCTGCGGGTTGCGTAGGCTGGGCCAGTACGCGGATTAATTCTTCGGCCAGTTGCTGCTGGACGTCGGCCAGTTGCGCCGTCACGCCGACGCTGCGCATATCGACCGTTTCCAGTCCGGCATAGCCGCACGGGTTGATCCAGCCGAACGGCGCCAGATCCATCGCCACGTTCAGCGACAGGCCATGGTAGGTGCAGCCGTTGCCGCGCACCTTCAGGCCCAGCGCGGCAATCTTGGCGCCTTTTTTCGCACCGTCGGCCATGTAGATGCCGGGTGCGCCTTCGACGCGCATACCGTTCAGATTATACGCCGCCAGCACATTGATGATGGCTTGCTCGATGCGGTAGACAAACTGGCGCGCATACAGCTTGCCGCCCGGTTTGTTACGGCGCAGGTCCATCAGCATGTAGATCACTACCTGGCCGGGGCCGTGATAGGTCACTTCGCCGCCGCGATCGGTCTGCACCACGGGGATGGCGCTGGCACCGGCCAGCAGGTGGCCGCGGTCGGCGCCCAGCCCCAGCGTGAAGACGGGCGGGTGCTCGACGATCCACAGTTCGTCGCGGGTGTCCGGGGTACGGGCATCCGTGAAGCTGCGCATGGCGGCGAAAGTGCTGTCGTAATCGGCTAAGCCGAGGTGGCGTATCAGTGCCGGCTCGGTAGAGGTTGGAGACGTCATCCCGCCATTATAAATCACGAGGCCGTAAAACGCCCCGCAGGGCGCAGCTGGCCTGGCTTTACGCCTCCCCAAGCCCGCCTGCTCAAAAAAGCAACAGGAACTGTTTGAAGTGAAATTTATTCACAAGCGTTAACTTGCTGTTTACCTAAGTATAGAAGTATATTCTGACGTCTTTTGCTAATTTTATTCACAAAGTTATCCACAGAATTGCAGCCTGATGAGCGCCTCCAGCTTGCCTAATTTTTCCGCACTGCGCGCCTTCGAGGCGGCGGCCCGGCACGAGAATTTCTCGCGGGCGGCGGAAGAGTTGCATCTGACACATGGCGCCATCAGCCACCAGGTGCGGGCGCTGGAGCGCGAGCTGGGGCTGGCCCTGTTCGAGCGCCACGGCAAGCAGGTGCGGATCACGCCGCAGGGGGCGCAATACGCGCGCCAGCTGGCCAAGGCCTTTGCCGACATGGCGGCGGCCAGTGCGGCGCTACGCCGCAGTCCGCGCCAGCAGCGGCTGACCATTGCATCTGTGCCTGCATTTGCAGCGCGCTGGCTGGCGCCGCGGCTGGGTGGTTTCATCGAGCGCTATCCAGCCATCCATGTGGTGTTGCAGACGGGCGAGCACTGGCTGGCCGATAGCGTCGATGTCGGGGTAAGGCTGGGCGATGGGGGGTATCCAGGCTGGCTGGTAGAGCCGTTAATGGCCGAGGTATGCTATCCGGTAGTAAGTCCCCACTATCAATCCGGTGACTTGCCGGAGCGACCCGAGGCGCTGCTCCGGCATACGCTGCTGGGTTCGGACGAGCCGTGGGAAGTGTGGTTGCAGGCGGCCGGCGTGGCGCTGGCGCAGCCGCTGGAAAGTGTGAAATTCGATGAGGCCAGCGCCCTGATACGGGCCGCCGTGGCCGGCGCAGGGGTGGCGCTGGTACGCCATGTGACGGTGCTGCCGGAGCTGGCCAGCGGCCAGCTGGTGCGGCTGTTTGCAACGGCCAGTGCCAGCCGTGCGGGATATTTTCTGCTGCGGTCGGCAGCCACTGCGCAGCGGCCGCAAGTGCAGGCTTTCTGCGACTGGCTGCAGGAGGAAGTGGCGCTATTCCAGCGCCAGTCGGCAGCCTGGGCCGCGGGGCCGGAAGGCCGACGATAAAATGGCGGGCGGCCGGATTGGCCGCCGCTGCAGGATTACATAACGATTTTGACCATGGGATGGCCGGACAGCTCGGTGTACAGCGCATCGAGCTGTTCGCGGCTGGTGGCGCGCACAACCACGGTCAGGCCGGTGTAATTGCCTTTGGCCGATGGACGGACTTCCATCTTGCCTTCGTGGAAGTCAGCGTCGTGCTTCTGCACTACCTGCACGATGGTGGCGGCGAAATCGATATGAGTCGGCCCCATCACCTTGATCGGGAAGTCGCTCGGGTATTCGATGAGGGACTCTGACGGCGGGATCGCTTGCATAGGTATTCCAATCAATAAAAAACTGGCAACACCAACGCGGTGCCGCCAGCCTCTATTGTAGCCAATTCGGCGTCAGCGTCATTGCTGGCTCTGATTTCGCTTTTCGCCCCGCTCGCGCCCCTCTTCCTTGCGTCTTTCCTCGCGCTGGTGTTGGCCGCTTTCCTTGGGCGCGGCAGCCGGTGCGGGCGGCGGTGCGAACACCGGACGCGCTGGCGCCGGTGTCGGAGCTGGCGCTGGTGCAGCAGCGGGCTGCGGGCTGAAACTTGGCCGTGCCGGAGCCGGTGCAGGCGCCATGCTGGCTGCGGGAGCAGGCTGCAGCGCGGGCTGGGCAGGCGCGTCGCGCCGCTCGTCCTGCTGGCGCTGCGCCCGGCGGGCATCGTCCTGCAGACGGGTGTCGCGGTTATAGTTGTCGACCCGGTTGATTCGCTCGTTGCGCTGGAAGCTGTCGGCTCTATCGTTGCGCTCATTCAGCTCCATGTTGCTGCGCTCGGTGCCGTAGCGCCGCTCGCGCGCATAGCCATTGCCATTAGGCTGGGACGGCGCTTGCCCAGCCGGATTCGACGGCCCGCTATTGGCCGGCACGCCCAGGGCTGGCCGGCCGGGCGGATTGATGGCCGGAGCCGACGGCGTTGCCAGCGGAGTAGCCGGTATGGCCGGTGCGGGGCCGGTGGCGGGACCGATGTTGCCGTGATTGCGGCCATCGTCACGGTAGTCGGTCCGGACACCACGGTTATCCTGCCCGCGCTCCGGCCAGTGGTTACGGCCGTAATCGGGCGCGCGCGGCGGCAGGCCGTTGGCCGGCTGGGCGCCGGCAGGGCCGCCTGCATTGGTCGGCTGGACGTGATTGCCGGGCTGGTTCAGCGGCAGGCCAGGTGCGGCGCGCGGCGGTACGGCATGGGGCACCTGACGTTCAAATTGCTCGCGCGGCAGCACGCTCAGGCCGTCGCGCCGTGGTGCCACATTATTGTTGACGGCCAGCGGCGCCAGCGGACGGCCATTGCGGAACCAGCTCAGGCGCTGTTCGCGTTCCGCTGAAATGCGGTAGACGGGCACATAATGGTCGCGCGGCGTCAGCGGATACCAGCCTATGCCGGGCCGGTGGTTGGGGCCGGGCCCATGGCCATCCACCCAGCCCACCAGCGCCGGTGCCCAGACCGGGCGGCCATGTATCTGTCCCGGCGCCCAGCACCAGCGCCGGTTGACCATGACCCAGCGGCCATAGTGGGAGGGCGCGTAGCCCCAGGGCGCATTGTCGATCCAGGTCCAGCCCCATGGCGCCAGCCAGATCCAGCGGCCGTCGCGGTATGGCGCCCAGTCGGCGCTGACATAGCGGGGCGTCCACAGCGGGCCATATTCCACGCTTTCGGTCCAGCTGCCGTTGCGGTCCAGCTCTTCGTAGCCAGTGATGCCGCTCGAGACAAAGCGCGTGCTGACACTGGCGTCGCTGCTGCGCTCGCGCTCATCGGCCCAGCGGTCGAAGCCGTCCGTCTGCGCCAGCAGGGTACGCACATCGTTGCTGTTAATTTCTGCCGCACGGCCGCTAGTGAGCGTGAGCGAGGCACCGGCGCCATTGACGCGGGCACTGCCGGCCAGCACGCGGATCTGGCTGGTGTCGGCCAGCCGCTCCGCGTCCACCCGCAGCAGCCCCGGTTCCAGCAGGGTGATGCGGGCCTGCGGCGTTATCAGTTCGAAATTGCGTACCTGCTCGGGACTGCGCAGGCGGATGCTGACGCTGCCGTAATTCAGGCGCAGACGCAGGATGTCGTCGTCAAGGTCGAGGATTTCCACATCGGAATCGCCATCCACCCGTATGGCGCTGGAGCCGGCGCGCACATCGCTACGGGCGCCGCTGGCCGTGTGGATATGGTTGCCTGCCACGACCGGCCAGTTCAGTCCGGCCGGTACGGCGTCGTCATCGCCCGTCAGGGTAACCTGGCCCTGCACGGCGGCGACCCGGCCCACCAGCGCGGGCAGGTCGTCCTGGGCGAGGACGGGGCTGGCCAGCGCGGCCAGCAGCAGAGTGGTGGTGATGCGACGGTTCATGGCAGCGCTCCTGGGTCATATCGGGATTAAACGCTGTGGCAGGAAATCCGCCTACTGCGATTACAAGGCCTTACAAATTTGCCATGGCCTCAGGCGCTGGCGCCGCCCCGCTTGACGAAAAACAGCGCCGTGCCCACCGCCATCAGCAGGCCGCCGAATACGCGGTTCTGCTTTTTCACGGCATGGGCGTCGCGGAAGAAGCGCTGCATGGAGGAGGCCAGAAACGCGTAGCTGTGCATCACGATCAGGTCGATGCAGCACATGGTCACGGCCAGAATCAACAGCTGCGGCAGCAGCGGCGCTTCGCGGGTAATGAACTGCGGCAGCACGGCCACCATGAAGATGATGCCCTTGGGGTTGGTGGCGTTGGTCAGAAAGCCCGTCAGCAGGCGCTGCTTTGCCGAAGGTATGCGCAGTTCCGCATGGGCAGCCTCGCCGCTGATGCTGACTTTGGCGCGCCACTGGCTCAGGCCCAGATAGATCAGGTATAGCGCACCCACAGTCTTGACGATATTGAACGCCACTTCCGACGCCAGCAGCAGTGAACCGACGCCCGCGCCGGCGATGAACAGCACCATCAGCAGGCCGGTTTGCAGCCCCAGTATGGTAATGCTGGCACGTTTCAGACCGTACGACAGGCCGTGCGACATCGACAGCACGGCGCCGGAACCGGGCGAGATGGCGATAATCCAGGCGGCAATGAAGAAGGTGAACCAGGTAGTGAAACTCAAGTCATGTCCATAGGGTCAGGGCAGCCGGCGGCCGCAGCAAGTGTCCTATTTTAGCGGTCTGCGCGCCAGCCTGCTTCGGTTAATATGTGAGCCGGACAAGCTGTTAGGCATGCTTTAACTTTATTCGATTGATAACAAGGAGCCGCCATGGCCGCAAGCAGTCTGCTGGTGCTGATCGATGATATTGCCAGCATCCTCGATGATGTCGCGCTGATGAGTAAGGTCGCGGCCAAGAAGACCGCCGGTGTGCTGGGCGATGATCTGGCGCTCAATGCCCAGCAGGTGGCGGGGGTGCGGGCCGAGCGCGAATTGCCGGTGGTGTGGGCGGTGGCCGTGGGCTCGCTAAAAAACAAGGCGATACTGGTGCCGGCGGCGCTGGGCATCAGTGCGCTGGCGCCCTGGGCCATTGCACCGCTGCTGATGCTGGGCGGCTGGTACCTGTGCTTCGAGGGCTGCGAAAAAATTGTGCATACGCTGCTGCATCCGGCGCCGCCCGCTCCGGCCGGTACGCTGGCGGCGGTACTGGCCGAGTCGGAGACGGATCGGGTGGCGCTCGAACGCGACAAGATCCGCGGCGCCATCCGCACCGACTTTATCCTGTCGGCAGAAATCATCGTGATTGCCCTGGGCACGGTGGCCACGGCGCCGTTCGCCCAGCAGGTGACGGTGGTGATAGCCATTGCGCTGGCCATGACGGTGGGCGTGTACGGCATCGTCGCAGCCATCGTCAAGCTTGACGATGCTGGCCTCTACCTGAGCCGGCGCGCCGGTGCTCTGTGGCAGGTGCTGGGGCGGGTGCTGCTGGCGGCGGCTCCCAGGCTGATGAAGCTGCTCTCGGTGCTGGGCACGGTGGCCATGTTCATGGTGGGCGGCGGCATTCTCACCCACGGTATTTCCCCTGTGCATGAACTGATCGAGCATGCGGGCAGTGCTGCCGCTGCATGGCCGGTACCGGCCGCGTGGCTGGCTGCGCTGCTGCCTTCCGCCCTGAATGCGCTGGCAGGACTGGTGGCGGGCGGCGTCGCGCTGGGGCTGCTTACGCTGGTGGGTAAGTTGCGCAACAGCAACAATTTATAAACATAAACCCCCACAGCCATAGGCACTCGCGCTATAAATTCAGGGCTGCGCCTGTCCCTAGAGTATCTATACTGAACTCATGCAGGCTGGGGGCGGCGGTTTTACTCCCCTTATTTGTCCATGTCAAGAAACTAGCCACGGCGTGCCGTGGCTTACCCTTTTATTGAAAGGGAGTAACACAAGCAATCTGGGGAACTTTGATCTAAATCAATCAAATATCTACGCAATATCCGTAAACTGACAGGACTAAAATTGCGGTAGAGCAATATATCCATCTGGAGAGACAATATGCGCAATAATCAACCGGTCACCAACCGCGAAGTAGAAGTACAGGAAGATCAGGCGATCGTATCGAAAACCGACTTGAACGGTAACATCGTCTATGTAAATCCGTATTTCTGCCATGTGAGCGGTTACAGCGAAGCCGAGTTGATGGGCGCTCCCCAGAATATCGTGCGCCACCCTGAAATGCCGGCCGAAGCATTTGCCGACATGTGGCGCTCCATCCAGTCCGGTACGCCCTGGACGGGCATCGTCAAGAATCGCGCCAAGAGCGGCGACTTCTACTGGGTCAAGGCCAACGTCACGCCTATCCGCGAAGCCGGCAAGACCATAGGGTATATGTCGGTGCGCACCAAGGCCGAGCGCAGCCAGATCAACCGTGCCGAAGAGGCGTATCGTGCCATCCGCGCCGGCGGCAAACATAACATCCGCATCAAAAACGGCCAGCTGATACATGGCCGCAGCGGTTCGCTGGCAGCCCGCCTGACGCGCCGTCTGATCCACTCTTCGCTGGCGCTGCGCATCTGGGCTGCCACCAGTCTGGTCAATACCCTGCTGGCCGGCGTGGGCGCAGCAGCTCTGCTGGGCGGCGGCAGCGGCCATAATTACGTCATCTTTGCCGCCACCGTGATTGGTCTGCTGATCAACGTCTTTCTCTGGTACACCCTGCGTGTTTCGGTGCTGCAGCCGCTCGGCCAGGCCGTGCTGGGCGCCCGTGCGATTGCTGCCGGCGACCTCTCGGGCAGTTTCGAAACGGAGGCCACCGATGAAGTGGGCCAGCTGCTGCGCGCGCTGCAGCAGATGAACAGCAACCTGATCGCCACCATCCGCGACGTACGCACCAATGTGGAAACCATGGCGGTGGCCACGCGCCAGATTGCCGCCGGCAATGCCGACCTGTCGGGCCGTACCGAAGCCCAGGCCGCCAGTCTGGAAGAAACTGCCTCCAGCGTGGAGCAATTCTCCTCGACCGTGAAACAGAATGCCGACAACTCGGCGCAGGCCAATCAGCTGGCGCTGAACGCCTCCAACGTGGCCGTACACGGCGGCGAAATCGTCGCTGACGTTATCGCTACCATGGACGAGATCAATACGTCCTCGCACAAGATCGTCGACATTATCGGCCTGATCGAAGGCATCGCCTTCCAGACCAATATTCTGGCGCTCAATGCAGCAGTGGAAGCAGCCCGCGCTGGCGAACAGGGCCGCGGCTTCGCCGTGGTGGCAGGTGAAGTGCGTAATCTGGCCCAGCGCAGCGCGACGGCGGCCAAGGACATCAAGAATCTGATTAACGTGTCGGTGGGCAAAGTCAGCGCCGGCATGGAGCAAGTGGGCCGCGCCGGTGCCACCATGAAGGAAGTGGTGGCTTCGGTGCAGCAGGTGACTTCGATCATGCAGGAAATTACCGTCGCTTCGCAGGAGCAGAGCATCGGTGTGGATCAGGTCAATGCTGCCATCGCCCACATGGATACTGTTACCCAGCAAAATGCCGCGCTGGTGGAACAGGCCGCTGCTGCGACTGCCAGTCTGGCGATCGAAGCAGGCAACCTGACGCAAGCGGTAAGTCTGTTCAAATTTGGCAGCGCACGCACTTCGCGCGCGGCACTGGCCGTCCGTAAACCCCAGTCTATGAAGCGCATTGCAGCCTGATTATGTATAACCACGCAAGTAGCACCGGCTCTGCTTTTCCAGCCGTAGAATTTGATGCCGCCATTATTGGCAAGCTGAGCCAGTCGGGTCCGCGCTATACCTCCTACCCGACGGCCGACCGCTTCCAGCCCGAGTTCGGCTATGGCCAGTTTCTCGAGGCAGTGGCCGGATTACGCATGCGCCGCAGCTCGCGCCCGCTGTCGCTGTACATCCACATCCCGTTCTGCGATACCGTGTGCTACTACTGCGGCTGCAACAAGATCGTTACCAAAGACCATAGCAAGGCTGCTACCTACCTCGATTATCTGAAACAGGAAATCGATATGCAGGGCCGTCTGTTTGCCGGCATGGGCAAGCTGGAACAGCTGCACTTCGGCGGCGGCACCCCGACCTATCTGAGCGACCGCCAGATGGGCGACCTGATGGCCCACCTGCATGCCAGCTTCGATTTCGCGCCGGACCAGCAGGGCGAATATTCGATCGAGATCGATCCCCGCACCGTCAGCGTGGAGCGCGTGCATTCGCTGCGCAAGCAAGGCTTCAACCGCATCAGCCTGGGCGTGCAGGATTTCGATCCGGACGTGCAGAAAGCCGTCAACCGCATCCAGCCGGAAGCGGAAACCCGCGCCGTGATCGATGCCGCCCGTGACGCCGGCTTCCGTTCCATCAGTATCGATCTGATTTACGGCCTGCCCAAGCAGACCATGACCAGCATGGAGCAGACGCTGGACAAGGTGGTGGCCGCCAATCCCGACCGTATCGCGCTGTACAACTACGCTCACCTGCCGCACCTGTTCAAGCCGCAGCGCCGCATCAGCGAAGATGATCTGCCGACGCCGGCCGTCAAGCTCGATCTGCTGGCGCTGTGCATCCGCCGCCTGTGCGCGGCCGGCTATGTGTATATCGGCATGGACCACTTTGCCAAGCCGGACGACGAACTGGCTGTGGCCCAGCGCCAGGGCCGTTTGCAGCGTAACTTCCAGGGCTATTCCACGCGCGCCGAATCGGAGCTGATTTCGTGCGGCGTGTCGGCCATCAGCGCCGTCGGCGCCACCTACAGCCAGAATGAAAAGACGCTGGAAGGCTATTACGAAAAACTCGACGAAGGCCGTCTGCCGGTGGTGCGCGGCATCAAGCTGGAAAACGACGACCTGCTGCGCCGCATCCTGATCCAGAAGCTGATGTGCAATTTCGAACTGTCGATCGGCTCGATCGAGCAGTCCTTCCCGATCCGCTTCGGCGAATACTTCGCTACCGAACTGCAGAAGCTCAAGGCCTTCGAGGAAGACGGCCTGCTGATCGTGGAGCCGGACTGGATGACCGTGACGCCGAAAGGCCGTCTGCTGATCCGCAACATCTGCTTGGTGTTCGACCGCTACCTGAGCCAGCCGCGTCTGGGTGAAGCGCAACCGCTGCGCTACTCCAAGACCATCTGAGCCCGCCATGAACGCATTGCAGCTGCTGCCAGTACTGGTAGTTGGACTGGCCGGCAGCGTGCATTGCATCGGCATGTGCGGCGGCATCGTCGGCGCCCTGTCGGCTTCGGCTGCCGTTCCTGCTGCCCCCGCTGCGCCTGCGCGCGCCGTGATCCCCATTGCCGTGGCCCAGCCGGCCCGTCCGCTCACCCGTGTACTCGCGTATAACGCTGGCCGCATCAGCAGCTATATGGTGGCAGGTGCGCTGGCGGGCGGCCTGGCCAGCGGCGCACAGAGCCTGAGCGCGCTGGCCGGCGTGCAGCTGGGGTTTTACTGGCTGGCCAATCTGATGCTGGTGGCGCTGGGCCTGTACCTGATGAATGTGTGGCAGGGGCTGGCGCTGCTGGAACAGGGCGGCCGCGTGCTGTGGCCGGCGGCCCAGCCGGTGATTGCGCCTGTGATGAAATCGCTGATGCCGGCCACCCGCCCCCATCAGGCCTATATTCTGGGCGCCATGTGGGGCTGGCTGCCCTGCGGTATGGTGTACAGTGTGCTGCTGACGGCCATGCTCAGTGGCTCGGCCAGCAATGGCGCTGCCGTGATGCTGGCGTTCGGACTGGGCACGCTGCCCATGCTGACGGGGCTGGGTCTGGTAGGTGCGCGCCTGCAGCGCGCCCTGCAGCGCCCGCCTGTACGGCTGGCCTGCGGCCTGCTGGTGCTGGCCTTTGGCCTGCTCGGCCTGTACCGCGCCTTAGGCGGTTTCACGCCTGACTGGATGAACACCTTATGTCTGACACCACAACACTGACCCCGCCTCCCGTACTGGGTGTGACCAGCCCGGCTGACGCCAGCGCCGCTGCGGCACCTGCAGCGGCAGCCCATCCGGCCGGCTGCTACCATTGCGGCTTGCCGATCCCGGCCAACGCCAGGCCGGAGTGGCATGTGCACATTGCCGGCGCCGATCAGGCCATGTGCTGCCCCGGCTGTACGGCCGTGGCGCAGACCATCATGGATCTGGGGCAGGAATCGTATTATCTGAACCGTTCGGCCTATGCCGCCACGGCCGAAGGCGCGCAGGTGCTGCCGCCTGAGCTGCAACTGTATGACAATGCCGATCCGCGCTTTGTCTGCCGCGAGAGCGATAGCGAACGCGAAACCACGCTGGCCGTGGACGGCATCCGCTGCGCCGCCTGCGTGTGGCTGATCGAACAGCGTCTGAACCAGCTGCCGGGCGTGGCCAGTGCCCAGCTCAATGTGGCCACGGAGCGGCTGTACGTACGCTGGCGTTCGGACGACTGCCGGCCCGGCGATATTCTGGCCGCCCTGCATACCATAGGCTACACGGCCTACCCCTACGATGCGGCGCGCCACAGCGTGCAGCAGCAACAGGCCCAGCGCACGCTGGGCCGCCAGCTGTTTGTGGCCGGCCTGTCCATGATGCAGGTGATGATGTATGTGGCGCCGGCCTATATGGCCGAAGACGGCACGCTCGATAGCAGTATGGCGCAGCTGTTTCGCTGGGCCAGCCTGCTGCTGACGGCGCCGGCGATTTTCTATTCCGCCCTGCCGTTCTGGCGTGGTGCCTGGTCCAGCCTGCGCGCGCGTGCGCTGGGCATGGATGTACCGGTGGCGCTCGGCATCGCGGCGGCCTTTGGCGCCAGCTTGCTGGCCACCTTCCAGGGCGGCGGCGAAGTGTATTATGACTCCGTCACCATGTTCATCTTCCTGCTGCTGTGCAGCCGCTATCTGGAACTGCGCGCACGGCGCAAGGCCGGGGCGGCGCTGGAGCGCCTGCAGCATGGCTTGCCCGCTTCGGCCACGGTGCTGGCCGACTATCCGGCCAGCCAGCAGGCTACGCTGGTCAAGGCGGCGGCACTGGAGGTCGATCAGGTCATCATGATCAAGCCGGGCGAAGCGGTGGCTGCCGATTGTGTGATACTGGAAGGCCGCACCGCACTCGATCTGTCGCTGCTGAGCGGCGAGAGCGCGCCCATCGCCAAGCAGGTGGGCGACCAACTGCCGGGCGGCGCCATCAATGCCAGCAATATGATCATCGCCCGCGTAACCCAGCGCGTGCAGGACAGCACGCTGTCGAATCTGGTCAAGCTGATCGACCGCGCCGGCCGCGACAAGCCGCGCATCGCCCAGTGGGCCGACGACGTGGCCGCATGGTTCGTGTTGGCGCTGCTGCTGTTTGCCGTGGCGACCTTCGGCTTCTGGTTCTGGTTCGATGGCTACAGCGCTGTGCGTGCGTGGCCGATCGCGATTGCCGTGCTGGTGGTGTCCTGCCCTTGCGCCCTGTCGCTGGCCACCCCCACTGCGCTGGCAGCGGGCACCGACCGGCTGCTGCGTCAGGGCGTGCTGGTAACGGGGGCGCAAACGCTGGAAACCCTGCACCGCGCCAGCCACATCGTGTTCGACAAGACCGGTACGCTGACTTATGGCCGTCCGGTACTGCAGCAGACCACCGCGCTGGGGCTGATGCAGGAAGATTTCTGCCTGCAAGCGGCCGCGGCACTCGATGCTGCCAGCGCCCATCCGCTGGCCCGCGTCATCGTGCAGGCTGCTGCCGAAGCCGGTGCTGCTGCTGACGGCGCCCAGCGTGCCGATTGGCATCCTGCCGCAGTACAGGAACTGGCCGGACGCGGCGTGGAAGGAGTGCTGCATAACCGCCGCTACCGGCTGGGCAATGCCAGCTTTGTGGCGGAACTGAGCGGCAGCATGCCGGCCCATGCGGTGGCCGACGGCGTCACTCCCGTCTATCTGGGCGCGGAAGGCCAGTGGCTGGCCTGCTTTGCCTTGCATGACGGCATCCGCGCCGAAGCGGCCGCTACCATCGATTACTTCCGCCAGGCCGGCAAGACGGTGGTGCTGCTCAGTGGCGACCACGATGCGCTGGCGCGCAAGGTGGGCGACCAGCTGGGCATCAGCACCACCATAGGCGGCTACCTGCCTGACGAGAAGCTGGCATTTGTGAAGAAACTGCAGGAAGGCGGCGCCGTGGTGGCCATGGTGGGCGACGGCATCAATGATGCTGCCGTGCTCAGTGCCGCCGATGTCTCCTTCGCCATGGGCGCCGGTGCCGCGCTGGCGCAAGCCCATGCCGATGCCGTGCTGCTCAGCGGCCGCATCGACTCCGTGGTCGACAGCGCCAAAGTGGCGGGCCGCACCATGGGCGTGATCCGGCAGAACCTGTGGTGGGCTAGCCTGTACAATGGCGTGGCCATCCCTGCCGCGGCGCTGGGCTGGCTCAATCCATGGCTGTCCGGGGTGGGCATGGCGCTCAGCTCGGCCGTGGTGGTGGCGAATGCCTTACGACTCAGAAAGGGCGCGTAATGGAAGCCTTGTATCTGCTCATACCGCTGAGCGTATTATTGGTGTTTGTGGCGCTGTGGATCTTCTTCCGCGCCTCGGATGATGGCCAGTTCGAAGATCTGGTCGGTCCCGGCCTGCGCATACTGCAGGACGACGACAAGCCGGCAGCGCCGGATACATCAAAAACTGACTAGCACCCTGCTGGCAGCAAAGGGAGGTGCTTGCCTCCCGGCCGCACCCTGCGGCCCGCTATGATGGGGACGAAATATCTCAGCACAATGATTCATGAGAGATATTTTGATCTGTATCAAGGTTTTTTAAGTCCCACCTAAGTAACCTTTGACCCACATCATCAAAGCGTTCTTGGGAGAACATCAAGTGGACCTTGCACAGAACTACAACTACAAGATTGTGAAGCAATTCGCAGTCGCCACCGTGGTCTGGGGTATCATCGGCATGCTGGTCGGCGTTATTATCGCTGCCCAACTGGCATGGCCGGCGTTAAACCTGGACATTCCATGGTTAACTTATGGCCGTCTGCGGCCATTGCACACCAACGCGGTGATTTTCGCGTTTGGTATTTGCGGCCTGTTCGCAACTTCGTACTACGTGGTACAGCGTACCTGCCAGGTACGTCTGTTCTCGGACAAGCTGGCCGCCTTCACCTTCTGGGGCTGGCAAGCTGTCATTCTGAGCGCCGTCGTTACTCTGCCAATGGGTCTGACCCGCGGCAAAGAATACGCTGAGCTGGAATGGCCTATCACCCTGCTGATCGCTGTCGTGTGGATTGCCTACGCGATCGTGTTCTTCGGCACCCTGCTGACCCGCAAAGTTAAGCACATCTATGTGGCTAACTGGTTCTTTGCTTCCTTCATTCTGGCAGTGACGATTCTGCACGTGGTGAACGGTGCTTCGATGCCTGCAACCCTGTTCAAATCCTACTCCGCCTACGCGGGCGTACAGGACGCGATGATCCAGTGGTGGTACGGCCACAATGCGGTGGGCTTCATCCTGACCGCTGGCTACCTGGGCATGGTGTACTACTTCATTCCTAAGCAAGCTGAACGTCCTGTGTACTCGTATCGCCTGTCGATCGTGCACTTCTGGGCGCTGATCTTCACCTACATGTGGGCCGGTCCTCACCACCTGCACTACACCGCACTGCCAGACTGGACCCAGTCGCTCGGTATGGTGTTCTCGCTGATTCTGCTGGCACCATCGTGGGGCGGTATGATCAACGGTATCATG
>Ga0187842_1000336_pt1 | contig 24264 bp, 25 predicted proteins | sample SpaLakP09_SKY_41_FD_134514 | JGI IMG/M metagenome (GOLD analysis project Ga0187842, IMG submission 134514) | Oligotrophic lake water microbial communities from Sparkling Lake, Wisconsin, USA - SP09_SKY_41 | ecosystem: Environmental > Aquatic > Freshwater > Lake | place: USA: Sparkling Lake... | reverse complement strand
TGCTTCAAAATCACAGGATTCACGCAAGTCCACCTAAAGGGATGTTATTTTGATCGTCTACGAATATCCATTCAACGAGCGCATCCGCACGTTGTTGCGATTAGAGGACCTGTACGAGAAATTTAAATTTTTTGTGCAACAAGACCATCCCATGCAGCATCACGTGGCGCTGGCGACGATCTTCGACATGCTGGAAGTGGCTGGCCGTGCCGATCTGAAATCCGATCTGCTGCAGGAGCTGGAGCGCCAGCGCCAGACCCTGCTCGGCTACCGCATGAACCCCAATGTGCAGGCCGAAACGCTGGACGCGATACTGGAAGAACTCGATGGCGTCAGCACGGCGCTGGTGAATGCCCAGGGCAAGACGGGCCAGAACGTGCGCGACAATGAATGGCTGATGAGCATACGGGGCCGCACCATCATTCCCGGCGGCGCCTGCGAATTCGATCTGCCGTCCTACTATGCGTGGCAAAAACGTCCGGCCGACCAGCGCTACAACGACATCATGAACTGGTTTGCCCCGCTCGCTCCCCTGTTCGATGCACTGGGTCTGGTGCTGCGCCTGCTGCGCGACTCGGGCGGCGCCGTGAAAATGATCGCCGTCTCGGGCAGCTACCAGCAGATGCTTCAGGGCAAGGTCTACCAGATGCTGCGCCTCACCCTGGACGAGGAAATGGGCGCCATTCCCGAAGTGTCGGCCAATAAATACATGCTGTGGGTGCGCTTTACTTCGCAGGATGGCGACTTGAAACCCAAGCCGCTGGAAGACGATGTACCGTTCGAACTCACCCTGTGTAACTTCTAGAGTAAGTCATGACCACCGTAGTTGATTGCCCCACCTGCGGCGCCAAAGTTGAATGGACGCCCGCCAACCGCTATCGCCCGTTCTGCTCGGAACGCTGCAAGAAAATCGATCTGGGCGCCTGGGCCGAGGAAAAGTACGCGATTCCAGCGGCCCCGCCCAAAGATCCGCTGGACCAGGAATAAGCCGCGCCTGTCTCAGGCCGGATAACGCAGTTCGTCCAGCCACGACAGCAGCGGGATAGTGGCCGGCAGCAGCGGCTCCACGCCTACCGTGCCCTGCCACGCAAACGCCTGCCCTTCCAGACTCTGCGGCTCGCCCTGCCAGTCGCGGCTGATGTAGAAATGCAGCCGCACATGGGCGTGCGGATACACATGCTCCACCCCGCACCACTCTTCGGCGCTATGGATGGTCAGCCCCAGTTCTTCCATGAATTCGCGCTGCAGGGCCGCGAATATGGTTTCGCCAGGATCGACCTTGCCACCAGGGAATTCCCAGTAGCCCGCATACGGCTTGCCGGCCGGACGCTGGCCCAGCAGCACATCGCCATTCGGCTTGACCAGCACGCCTACTGCCACATCGACGATATCGCTCATGCGTGCTTGCCTGCGTAATCCTTGGCGAACTGCCACGCTACCCGGCCCGAGCGCGAACCGCGCTGCAGCGCCCAGCGCAGTGCGTCGGCCCGTGCCGCCTCCACCTGGTCGGGCGTGCAGCCCAGCGTGGCCAGCCAGTGCGCCACGATGGCCAGATAGTCATCCTGCTTGAACGGATAGAAGCTCAGCCACAAGCCGAAGCGTTCGGACAACGAAATCTTCTCTTCCACCGTTTCGCCCGGATGCAGGTCGCCGTCTTCGTCGTGACGGTAGCTGCTGTTATCGGACATCCGCTCCGGCATCAGGTGGCGCCGGTTGGAGGTGGCATAGATCAGCACATTGTCCGACTGGGCAGAGATGCTGCCGTCCAGCGCCACTTTCAAAGCCTTGTAGCCGCTTTCGCCTTCCTCGAACGACAGATCGTCGCAGAAGATCACGAAACGCTCGGGCCGGCCCGCCACCAGATCGACGATGTCCGGCAGATCGGCCAGATCAGCCTTGTCCACCTCGATCAGGCGCAGCCTGCGCGCCGAACTGGTTCAAACAGGCTTTGATCAACGAGGATTTGCCGGTGCCACGTGCGCCTGTCAGCAGCACGTTGTTGGCCGGTTTGCCCTGCACGAACTGACGGGTGTTCTGCTCGATCTGCTCCTTCTGCGGCCCGATGTGCTGCAGATCATCGAGCGCAATCGGCGCCAGATGGCTGACCGCCTGCAGATAACCGGCCCCGCCGCCGCTGCGCTTGCGCCAGCGGAAAGCATGGGCCAGCCGCCAGTCCGGCTCGCGCGGCACAGCCGGCAGCACGGCTTCCACCCGCGCCAGCAGGGCTTCGGCACGGGTCAGGAACTGCTCGAGTGGCGTCGTCATATCAGGAACGGTAGTCGGCGTTGATGCTGACGTAGTCATGCGACAGGTCGCAGGTGTACACCGTGGCCTGGGCGGCACCGCGCGCCAGTTTCACGCGCACGGTGATTTCGCTCTGTTGCATCACGCGCTGGCCATCTTCTTCCTTATAGTCGGGATTGCGGCCGCCGTTCTTGGCCACCCACACGTCGTCGAGATAGAGATTGAGCTTGCTGACGTCGAGATCGTCCACGCCGGCATAGCCGATGGCGGCCAGAATCCGGCCCAGATTCGGATCGGAAGCGAAGAAGGCGGTTTTCACCAGCGGTGAGTGGGCGATCGAGTAGGCGATCTTGCGGCACTCTTCCATGCTATTGCCTTCTTCTACCGTCACGGTAATGAACTTGGTCGCGCCTTCACCATCGCGCACGATGGCCTGCGCCAGGAACACGGCCAGTTCCGTCACGGCAGCGGCCAGCTGGGCGTATTCAGGGCTGTCCACCGAGTTCACTTGCAGCGTGCCGGCGCCCGTAGCGATCAGCATGAAGGAGTCATTGGTCGAGGTATCGCCATCGATGGTGATGCAGTTGAACGACTGGTCGGCCACCTGCTTGACCAGCACGTCCAGTACGGGCTGGGCTACTTGGGCGTCGAAGGCCAGATAGCCGAGCATGGTGGCCATATTCGGCTTGATCATGCCGGCGCCTTTGCTGATGCCGCTCAGTGTCACGCTGTGGCCGCCGATGGTGACGCTGCGCGAACCGGCCTTAGGCTGGGTATCGGTGGTCATGATGGCTTCGGCTGCGTTATACCAGTTGTCGGCTTTCAGACCGGCCACAGCCTGCGGCAGACCGGCGATCACTTTATCGGCCGGCAGCGGTTCCAGAATCACGCCGGTCGAGAATGGCAGGATCTGGGCCGGAGCACAACCGAGCTGCTGCGCCAGCGCGGCGCAGGTCTGGTTGGCCAGCGACAGGCCCAGTTCGCCCGTACCGGCGTTGGCATTGCCGGTATTCACCAACAGCGCCACGATGGGCTGGCCGCTGGTTTGCGCGGCCGCCAGATGGGCTTTGGCGATCTGCACGGGCGCGGCGCAGAAACGGTTAAGCGTAAACACCCCGGCCACCGTGGCCGTCGGCGCCAGCTTCATCACCAGTACGTCTTTGCGGTTCGGTTTTTTAATCCCGGCTTCGGCATAGCCGATTTCGATACCGTTGACTGGCTTCAGTTCGGCGGCGACGGGCAGAGGGGAATTAACGGCCATTTCAGTGTTCTCGTGTTGGTAGAAGGGAAGCCGCTATTGTAATCCCTCAAGCGGCAATTGGCGCAGGCCAGACATTCTTGCGGCACAGTTGATAAAGCACGCAAAAGACATCAGACAAGTTATTGAATTGGTTTGAAAAATAAACATCTTTCGCAAAAAAACGACAGGTTTTTAGCACGATCGTACACATTTATTCAAAGAAATTTCCATATTGCACTTAAAAGCGTTTAAATAGTCACTGGAATGCCGTACCCCCGCATCTCAAGAGACGATTGTGACGACAAAATCGTTCAAGCTGCACACAAACGACAACAATTTCAAGGATCCCTACTCATGAACAAAACCCTGTTAGCCGCAGCCCTGTTCGCCGCCATGCAAGCTCAGGCCGGCACTCTCGACGACGGCAACCTGAGCCTGAGCGGCTTCGGTACCCTGGGCGTCGCCAAATCGAACACTGATCAGGCCCAGTTCACCCGCTACAACCAGGCCGAAGGCGTGGCAGATCAGGCCAAAATCGGTCTGGACTCCAATCTGGGCCTGCAAGCCACCTACAAGATCAATGACTGGCTGTCCGGCACTGCCCAGATTCTGACCCGCAAGAACACCAGCCCCACCTTCACCACCGACCTGACCTGGGCCTTCCTGAAAGCCCGCGTCAACGATGAAACCAATGTGCGCGTAGGCCGCGTGGTACTGCCCGCCTTCCTGATCTCGGAGTACCAGAACGTCGGCTACGCCAACACCATGATGCGTCCGCCGGTAGAGATGTATGCTCAGGCCCCGATCGAAGCCGTCGATGGCGCCGACGTGACCTACCAGCACGCGTTCGGTGACCTCAACTTCACCACCTCGGGCTATGCCGGCGTGAGCCGCGGCAAGCTATTTGTGCCGGCGGCTGGCACGGTAGCAACCTATCGCGCACCGTCGGCCGGTCTGATCGTGGGTGGCGAATACGGCCCGTTCAGCGTCCGTCTGGCCCATGCCCGCATCAAGATGACCAGCAACGATCTGGGTCCCGTCAACACCCTGACCGGCACTCTGGCCAAAATCGGCTTCGCCCAGCTCGGCAGCGACCTGAGCCTGATTCAAGGCAAGAAAATCGCCTTCACTTCGCTGGGCGGCACCATGGACTGGAACAACCTCGTGGCCCAGGCTGAAGTTGCCATGCGCGTAGCCAAAGAGCCGGTCTATGTTCCGGACACCACCTCGTGGTACCTGATGGCCGGCTACCGCATCGGCAAAGTCCTGCCTTACTTCGCTCACGCTGCCGTGCACGATGCCGGCCACTCCGTCACCCTGCCAGCCGGCTTCCCCACCTCCGGTGCTCTGGGCACCCCGGTGGCCAGCCTGATGGAAGCGGCAGAACAGAAGAACAATCTGATCGGCGTACGCTGGGACTTCGCCAAATCGATGGCGCTGAAAGTGCAAGTTGACCGCGTCCAGCCTAAGACCAAGGCCGGCACCCTGATCTTCGCACCAGCGGCAGGCTATAGCAACACCGTTACCGTGGTCGGCGCTGCGCTCGACTTCGTCTTCTAATCCGGAGCCCTCCATGCATAAACTGATGACCTCCCTGCTGCTGTCGGCACTGGCCATGGCAGCCCTGCCCGCATCGGCAGAAATCGTTGTGATCGTTAGCCAGAAGAACCCGGCCACCCGTATGTTCTCGGAGCAGGCTTCCCAGTTCTTCCTTGGTAAATCCAACCTGTTCACCCCGGTCGACCAGCCGGAGAGCTCGCACATCCGTGCCGAGTTCTACCAGAAGATCGCCGACAAGGACCCGGCACAGGTAAAAGCCCTGTGGTCGAAACTGGTGTTCACCGGTAAAGCCACGGCGCCAAAAGAGTATGCCAATAGTGCCGAGGTAAAGAAAGCAGTTGCTGCCGATCCGAAAGCAATCGGTTATATTGATAAAGCGGCAGTTGATGACACAGTGAAAGTAATTCTGACCTTGCCTTAACCCCCGGTAGGATCGCCCGCGCAGCCGCACTCCTGCGCGGGCAGGCACTTCCGGCCAGACCGAGGAGTGCCCGTTTTGAGTCTCACACTACGTGCGAAATTCCTGCTCCTGAGCGCCCTGATCCCCATGCTGGTGGTGGGCCTGCTGATCTGGAACAGCTTGCGCCTGATGAACCACGCCGTCAGCGCCAACGCCGAACGGGTCGCGCAGGAATATGCCGTAGCCCTCAATCTCACCCTCAGTCCCTATGCCACCAGCGGCCGTCTGCCGCAACTGGGTGGCCATCTGACCGAAATGCTGGCCGATCCGGCCGACAGCTATCTGCGCTATCTGGTCATCCTCGACCAACAGCAGCAAGTCATCCTGTCGGTGGGCCAGCCGCCCGCGCATCTGTCCGACACCTTGCGCAATGGTGGCGGTAGCGCCTTCAAAGGCGTACGCACGGAACTCGGCGACAACCTGCTGCATGTGCGCGCGCCCTTGCTGCTGATGGAGAACCACATCGGTTCGATCAATTTCGGTATCACCACCAGCGATCTGAAACAGGCACGTGATGAAGTGATGTGGCAAAGCGGGGTGATTTCCATGGCGGGACTGATGCTGGGCATGCTGCTGTTCTACATCGTCACCCAGGGCATTGCGCGCCGCCTGAATGTACTGAGCCGGCAATCGACCCGCATGGTGATGGGCGACTACAGCAACACCCTGCCCGAAGTGGGCAACGACGAAATCACCGTATTCACCCGCACGCTCAATACCCTGAGCGCCGCCCTGCGCGAGCGCATCGAACAGCTGGAGCAGTCGCAGCAGCGCCTGCTGGAATCGGAAGAGCGCTTCAAAACCCTGTTCGATATGGCGCCGCTGCCGCTCACCGTATCCGACCGCAGCGGCCGTATCGTCGCCGCCAACCGCGCGGTGACGGAAACCTTCGGCCACACGGCCGATGCGCTGATCGGCAAACGTTCGGAAGAGGTGCGCTTTTGGGCCAGTGCAGTGGAGCGCAAGCGCATCTGGAATATGTACCAGAACGATGGCGCCGTGCATGGCGATGTGGCCGGCGTGCTGCTGGCCGATGGCAGCGTGGGCAGCGTGGCCATCTGGTCCTCGTCGCTGACGCTGGACGGACAGGACGCCATCATCTGGGCGCTGCTCGACCTGACCGAAGAGCTCAATGCCAAGCGCGAACTGAAGGACCTCAACTTCTCGCTGGAGATGCGGGTGCGGGAACGCTCGGCGGCGCTGGAACGGGCCAATACGGAATTGCAGGCCACACTGGAAACCCTGCGCATGACCCAGAGCGAGCTGCTGTCGGCAGAAAAAATGGCTTCGCTGGGCTCGCTAGTGGCCGGCATCGCCCATGAACTCAACACCCCTATCGGCAACAGCCTGCTGGCGTCCACCTCGCTGCGCGACCGCGTGATCGAATTCGACGGCAGAGTGGCGGCGGGAGCTTTGCGCCGCTCGGAACTGCTGACCCATCTGGAAGAAGTGCGCATGGCGAGCGAACTGATTTCAGGCTCGCTGCACAAGGCTGCCGAGCTGATTTCCTCGTTCAAGCAGATCGCCGTGGACCAGACCAACGACCAGCGCCGTGAATTCGATCTGCTCTCGGCCGTGCACGACACGGTAGCCACCTATATGCCGCGCCTGCGCCGCGCCGAATGCGAAGTCCGGCTGCAGATCGTGGAAGGGCTGATGCTCGATTCCTATCCGGGCGCCCTGTATCAGGTGCTCAACAATCTGATCAACAATGCGCTCAACCACGCTTTCGAGCATCAGAAAGGCGGCCACATCACCATCCGCGCTGAAGTGGTCGATGCCGCCACCATAGGGCTGATGTTTGCCGACGATGGCGTCGGCATGCCGGAAGAAGTGCTGCGCCGCGTGTTCGATCCCTTCTTCACCACCAAGATGGGCCAGGGCGGCACGGGACTAGGCATGAACATTGTCTACAACGTCGTGACCGGCGTGCTCGGTGGCCGCATCACCATCGACTCCACGCCAGGCGCAGGCACCACGGTGCGCATGATCCTGCCGCGCTGCGCGCCCCAGCGCAACAGCATTAGCAGCCACTAAAACTAGTTCAGCAAGCCTAGTTGCGCCCGGCGGCGCGCGGCGCCACAAACGCCAGCGCTTCTTCGAACGAGCGCAGCACCATGTCCACGTGCGACTGCACGCTGCCCAGCGCAGGAAAATCATCTTCCAGCGCAGGCCGTATGGTGGCCAGCAAAGCCTGCGGCAGATTGGCGCGCAGTTCGTCCACCACCACTATCCATTCCGGCAGGGTTTCGCGGGTCGGATACGGGATAAACAGGGTGGACACCAAATCGGCCTTGTCCGGATCCTGCTCGTCAGGCGCAATCGGCACCACCACGGAACGAGCGTCATGGCTGGCCTCGCGCAGCGCGCGCGCCAGCAGTTCGCTGACCAGCTCGTCGCGCTCGGCTGCCTGGCTCACGCACAGTATGATGGAACGCTGCGGCACGTCGAGCGACCCCTGCCAGCGGCCCAGCCGCGCTTCGCGCAGATGGCGCAGATGGGCGCCCACATTGGCATCGAGCAGCGACACCTGGCAGCGCTTGGCACGCGTGACGCCGCTCGGCGCCAGCGCTTCCGCCACTTCGGCCACGGTGCGGCGCAGATGCTCGCGCTGCACAGCGTCTATCAGTTCGGCACGGATTTCGGCGCCTGCCAGCGCCAGCCCCGGCAACAGCACCTGATCGCAGTAACGCGCCAGACTGGTACGGCGCAGGAAAGGCCGCGCATCGCGCAGGATGGCGCCCGTATCGCCGCTCAGGGCGCGCTGGTAAAAGCGCTGCGCGCCGGTCACATCAGGGGCCTGCCCCAGCAGTATCGCCAGCCATTCGAGTGCTGTCACATGGCGCCCCGCCACCACCAGACAGACTGTCAGCGGGGTCGACATCAGCAAGCCTATCGGTCCCCACAGCGTGCCCCAGAACAGCGCCGACACCATCACCGCCAGCGGCGACAGGCCGGTACTGTGACCATACACATTCGGCTCTACCACATTCGCCACCAGCAGCTCCAGCACGCCGAACAGCAGCAGACACGATAGCGCCAGCTGCCAGCCCGGATCGACGGCAGCGGCAAAGCCGGCTATCAGGGCGCCCGCCACCAGTGCGCCCAGATACGGCACAAAGCGCAGCACGGCACTCAGCGTGCCCCACAGCACGGCATGGGACAGACCCATGGCCCACAGCGACAGACCGATGGCGATGCCGAAGGCTGCATTCACCACGAACTGGGAAAAGAAGAAACGCGCCACCCCTTGCGCAGCATCGGCCAGTGCGCGCGCCGTGCGGCCGATTTCGCGCTGGCCGGCCAGCCGGATCAGGCGGTCCTGCAGCGACTCGTGCTCCAGCACCATGAAGATCAGCAGCACCAGCACCAGCCCCGTCTCGCCCAGCGGCCCCCACACCTTGCTGGTCAAATCGCTGAGCAGATCGGTACGCGGCACGCTGGCCAGATTCTGCGCCGCTGCCGGCGCCACTTCCAGCCCCTCCTGACTCTGCGGCGCCAGCGGACTGATATGGCCAAAGCTGTCCTGCATATGGGCGAATGGCCGCTCTACGGCCGTGCGCACCTGATCGATCTTGATCTGGATGGCGGCGCGGTACTGCGGCAGATCTTCCGACACGCGCAGCAGCTGGGTAGCCAGCACAGTGGCCGTGCCCACCACGCACACGCCGGCCAGCGCCAGCGTCACCAGCATGGCCGGCAAACGGCGCAGGCCGAAGCGGCCCAGCACCTGCAGCATGGGCGCCAGCAGCAGGCTGAGGATGGCGGCCAGCGCCACCGGCTGCAGCACATCGCGGCCGAAATACAGCAGCGCCAGCACACAGGTAATCGTAACGACAGAATTGGCGCTGACGCGCGCAGCGAGAGACGACGGGCTGGACATGGATGCAGGGTAGCGGAATGGGATGCCGCTAGTTTAATTCATTCGCAGAGCCAAATCACTGCCCTGCTCTGCCCGTGCGCCGCAAGGACGAAAAAAAACCCGGCACTGACAGGCAGTACCGGGCTGGGTGACCTTGCTGACTTTTGCTAGCGCATGCCGCCAGCAGCGAGCATTTAGGCCAGCTTGCCGTGGCAGGCTTTGTATTTCTTGCCGCTGCCGCAAGGGCATGGATCGTTACGGCCCACTTTCAGGCCCAGTTCCATCAGCTGTTCGCCCGTCAGGCCGGCCAGTTCCGGCGGCAGACCGGCGATGGCCGGAGCCGGCGCCAGCAGTTCTTCCGGTGCTGCGTTCGGGTTGAAATCAGCGTGCTGGTAGCTGACGTTTTCCACGTGCGACTGCTGCATGGCCGCTTCGGCCGCGTCGATCTCTTCGCGCGACTGGATGCGTACCGTCATGATCAGCTTGACCACTTCCTGCTTGATCATGTCCAGCATCTGGCCGAACAGTTCGAACGCTTCGCGCTTGTATTCCTGCTTGGGATTCTTCTGCGCATAGCCGCGCAGGTGGATACCCTGACGCAGGTGATCCAGTGCGGCCAGGTGTTCGCGCCAGTGACTGTCCACGCTTTGCAGCATGACGTTGCGCTCGAAACCGGCGAAGGCTTCCTTGCCGACGATATCCACTTTCGACTGGTACAGCGCATCGGCCGCTGCCAGCACGCGTTCCAGAATGTCTTCGTCGTTCAGATTCGATTCGGTTTCCAGCAGGCCGCGCAGCGGCAGTTCGATCTGCCATTCGGCTGCCAGGGCTTTTTCCAGACCGGCCAGATTCCACTGTTCTTCCACTGACTCTTGCGGCACGTATTCGCGTACCAGATCGGTGAAAGCGCCGTGGCGCAGCGAATCGATCAGTTCGGAGATATCGACGGCTTCCAGCAATTCGTTACGCTGCTGATAGATGACTTTACGCTGGTCGTTGGCCACGTCATCGTATTCCAGCAGCTGCTTACGGATATCGAAGTTACGTGCTTCCACCTTGCGCTGGGCCGATTCGATCGAACGCGACACGATGCCTGCTTCGATCGGCTCGCCTTCCGGCATTTTCAGACGGTCCATGATGGCGCGCACGCGGTCGCCCGCGAAGATGCGCAGCAGCTGGTCGTCCAGCGACAGGAAGAAGCGCGACATGCCGGGGTCACCCTGACGGGCGGCACGGCCACGCAGCTGGTTGTCGACGCGGCGCGACTCATGGCGTTCGGTACCGACGATGTGCAGACCGCCAGCGGCCACCACTTGTTCGTGCAGCGCCTGCCAGCCATCGCGCAGGGCTTTAGCCTGGGCGGCCTTGTCGGCGTCGCTCAGCGCAGGATTGGCTTCGATGAACTGGATCTGCTTCTCGACATTACCGCCGAGTACGATGTCAGTACCACGGCCGGCCATATTGGTCGCAATGGTAATGGCTTTCGGGCTACCGGCCTGGGCGATGATTTCCGCTTCGCGGGCGTGCTGTTTTGCATTCAGCACATTGTGCGGCAGGCCACCCTTGGTCAGGATGCCGGACAGCAGTTCCGAGTTTTCGATCGAGGTAGTACCCACCAGCACCGGCTGGCCGCGGTCGTAGCATTCGCGGATTTCCAGCATCATGGCGTTGTACTTCTCGGCCGAGGTCTTGTAGACCTGATCGTGGCGGTCTTTACGCTGGGATGGACGGTTAGGTGGAATCACCACGGTTTCCAGACCGTAGATTTCCTGGAATTCGTAAGCTTCGGTATCGGCCGTACCGGTCATGCCGGCCAGCTTGGCGTACATACGGAAGTAGTTCTGGAAGGTGATCGAGGCCAGCGTCTGGTTCTCGTTCTGGATCTTCACGCCTTCCTTGGCTTCTACCGCCTGATGCAGGCCATCAGACCAGCGGCGGCCCGTCATCAGACGGCCGGTGAATTCATCGACGATCACTACTTCATTGTTCTGCACCACATAGTGCTGATCCTTGAAGTACAGCGCATGCGCGCGCAGCGCCGCGTACAGGTGGTGCACCAGCGAGATATTGGCCGAATCATACAGCGAGGCGCCTTCCGGCAGCAGGCCCATACGGGTCAGGATGGCTTCGGCTTTTTCGTGACCGGCTTCGGTCAGCAGCACCTGATGAGCTTTTTCATCCTTGGTGTAATCGCCCGGCACTTCCACCTTGCCCTTGCCGTCGGGAGTCTCCTCACCGATCTGCAGGGTCAGCAGGCGTGGCACTTCATTGATCTTGTAGTACAGGTCGGTGTGGTTCTCGGCCTGCCCGGAAATGATCAAAGGGGTACGGGCTTCGTCGATCAGGATCGAGTCCACTTCATCGACGATACCGAAGTTGAGCGCGCGCTGAACGCGGTCGCGCGCTTCGAACACCATGTTGTCGCGCAGGTAGTCGAAGCCGAATTCGTTGTTGGTACCGTAGGTAATCTCGGAAGCGTAAGCGGCCTGTTTGGCGCTGTGCTCCATCTGCGACAGGTTGATACCGGTGGTCAGACCCAGCCAGCCATACAGCTTGGACATGGTGTCGGCGTCACGCTGGGCCAGATAGTCATTGACGGTCACGATGTGCACGCCCTTGCCGGACAGCGCATTCAGATAGGCTGGCAGGGTCGCGGTCAGGGTTTTACCTTCCCCCGTGCCCATTTCGGCAATTTTTCCATAATGCAACACCATACCACCGATCAGCTGCACGTCGAAGTGGCGCATCTTGAACACGCGCTTGCTGGCTTCGCGGCAGACGGCAAATGCCTCTGGCAGCAGGGAATCAAGGCTGGCGCCCTGGGCGATACGTTCCTTGAAAGCCGGGGTTTTCGCTTGCAGCTCGGCGTCGGACAGTTTTTCCATGGCCGGCTCGAGCGCATTGATCTCGCGTACCGTTTTTTGGTATTGCTTGAGCAGCCGCTGGTTGCGGCTACCGAAAATCTGGGTCAGTAATGACATGCTTGAATTCTTGAAAAAACGCCGTTAAAAAAGCCCGGAAGGGAGTGCGTGCCCTAGCGCTCGCTATTCGACTATGGCAAAAGACCATGATTTTATCATGCGACCGCGTCTACATTGGGGTATTGGCCTGATTAACAATAGCTCAAGCATGAACAAAGTCATAAATTTGTCCGATTTTCTCTAGCCGTGACGTTTTTTTGCTGCTGTGATATGTTGCGCCCCATGCGCTTTAACTCTTCCAACTTGACCATCAAACGCCGCACCGCCGTGGAAGCGACGGATTTCCTGCGCCGCGACGACCGCATGGCCACCCTGCTGCCTGCCGTCGAACGCATGGCCTCGCTGCAGAAAGACTGCGCGGCGGCCCTGCCCGCCATGTTCAAGTACTGCGAAATTCTCGCCTACGAGCAGAATGTGCTGACGCTGGCCCTGCCCAACGCGGCGCTGGCGGCCAAGCTCAAGCAGCAGATTCCCCAGCTGCAGGAAACTCTGGGGCGGCGCGGCTGGCAAGTCGATCAGGTGAAATTGCGGGTGCAGATGGTGAAAGCGGCCGAAATCAAGGAGCCTATGCGCGCCCTGTCGCTATCCGAAGCGGCGGTGGATGCCTTCGACCAGCTTGGCGATACGCTGGAGCAGAGCGCCCAGAATGCGCCCCTGATCGCGGCGCTGAAAGCCATGGTGGCGCGCCGGCGCACGCCCTGAATGCTCTGGCGCAGGCGGCGCCAGATGGCGAAATCAGCCAGCTAGCGGCTGCAGCTACGCTTAGGTAAGCGCCCACTCGCGCGCCATCTGGCGCAGATACGATGGTGGCGCGGCCTGCTCCGAACCGAACGAAACGATTTCGTAGGCATCAGGATGCTTGAGCAGTTCCAGCAGCAGCTGGTTGTTCAGCGCATGGCCCGATTTATGGGCTTCATAGCTGGCCAGCAGCGGGTGGCCGACCAGATACAGGTCGCCGATGGCGTCGAGTATCTTGTGACGGACGAATTCATCGTCATAGCGCAGGCCGTCGGCATTGAGGATGCGGTATTCATCCATCACGATGGCGTTTTCCAGCGAACCACCGCGCGCCAGACCTATGCCGCGCAACATTTCCACGTCCTGCATGAAGCCGAACGTACGGGCCCGTGCTACATCGTGTACGTAGGACACATCGCCGAAATCCACTTCGGCACGCTGCTGGGTGCCATCCACGGCCGGATGGTTGAACTCGATGAAAAAGTCCAGTTTGAAGCCGTTGTAGGGCGTCAACCGGGCCCATTTTTCCTTGTCGCCCGTGCCTTCGCGGATTTCCACCGGCTTCAGCACGCGGATGAACTTCTTGGCCGCTTCCTGCTCCAGCACGCCAGCCTGTTGTAATAAATACACGAAGGACGAAGCCGAACCGTCCATGATGGGAATTTCTTCCGCGCTCACGTCGATATACAGGTTGTCCAACCCCATGCCGGCACAGGCCGACATCAGGTGTTCCACGGTCGATACGCGCGCACCATCTTTAATCAGCACGGAAGCCATGCGGGTATCGCCCACGGCCATGGCGCTGGCAGGGAATTCCACCACCGGCGTCAGATCGACGCGGCGGAACACGATGCCGGTATCCGGCGCGGCCGGACGCAGGGTCAGTTCAACCTTGGTACCGGAATGCAGGCCCACACCGGTGGTGCGGACCATTTCTTTGATGGTGCGTTGTTTTAGCATCTGACGATTATAGCGAAGTTAGTCCGGCCGCGCAGTCAACGGTGTTTCCAACGGTAAAGCATCGCCTCGCCGCACAGGCGCTGGCTGCGATATGGCCAGCACCGCTTAAAAACTCGCTCAGGCAGCTCGGCCTTCTGGAATAATCACTGCAGGATCAGCGCCAGCACATGCCCGACTTCACCACCAGAATGATAGAAGCAATGGGAATATACCCTGCACACACCTTCCCCCCAGCAATTCGCCACGCTGGGCGGGTGGATCAGCGATGCCGAACAGTGCCTGCGCTGGGCCGGGCCGAAACTCGCATTTCCCTTTGATGCCAGTGTGCTGCAATCTTTGCTCGAAACCGAGCCCATGGATAGCTACGCCCTGCTCGACCAGCACGCCAGTCTGGCAGGGTTCGGGCAGATATTCCGCCGCGAGCCAGATACCGGCCATCTGGGCCGGATCATTATCGATCCGCACCGTCGCCAGCAGGGCCTAGGACAGATACTGTGCAGCGAGTTAATCAGGGCGGGAGTGCGCCGGCATGGCTTTCGCTCGATGACGCTCTGGGTGTATCTGGACAACGCGCCCGCCGTTCAGCTCTACCGCACGCTCGGCTTTGTGCCGGAAGCACGCGAGGGGGCGGCCGGGTGCCAGTTCATGCGGCTGCAGATCGCAGCATGAAGCACAGCGCTGCGAGGATGCGCCCCCACAGCGTCCTCACGGATGCTCGGCTTCCACATGCACGCTTTCGCGCCGCACCAGATAAATGCCGCTGGCGATGATGATGGTGGCGCCCAGCAGCGTGTAGCCGTCCGGCAGTACCTGCCACAGCAGCCAGTCGATCGCCACGCCCCAGGCCAGCGCTGAATATTCGAACGGCGCCACCACCGAAGCCTGTCCCGAGCTGAAAGCGCGGGTAATTGCCAGCTGGCCGAAGAAGCCGCTCAGCGCCAGGGCCAGCAGCACCCAGCCATCTTCGGCACGCAGCGCCACCCAATGCGACAGCGACATGGCCAGCCCGCCGCACGCCATCATCAGCAGATACCAGAACATCATCGATTCATTGCTATCGGTACGCGCCAGCACCCGGCTGACTATGGCCGCCAGCGCATAGCAGATGGCCGCGCCCAGCACGGCCAGCCCGCCCAGCGAAATAAAGCCGCTGCCTTCGGGCCGCAGCACCACCAGCACGCCGAGCAGCCCCACCACGATGGCCACCCACTGCCCCAGTCCCACTTTTTCCGTCAGCACCCAGACCGACAAGGCCGTAATCAGGGTGGGCGCAATGAAGAACAGCGTGTAGGCCTGCGCCAGCGAGAGTTCCTTCAGGCCGTAGGCGAACGAAGTCAGCATGATCACGCCCAGCACACTGCGCAGCACATGCACCGGCCAGCGTATCCTGGTAATGCCACGGAAGGCGCCGCGCGCCAGCATATAGCCGCACAGCAGCGGCAACGAGCTTAGCGCGCGCATGGCCGTGACTCGCGTGGCCGGATAGTGGGCCGACAGCACTTTCATGGCCGTGTCCATCATCGAGAACATGGCCACCGACACCAGCATTGCGTAAATGCTGCGCAGATTATCCGAACGGGTAACTGTCGACTGAACGACGTTCTGCTCCATATTTTTCCTAATTCAGTCGCTTCAATTCTTTGTAAAAATTCTCATGCGATCCCAGACTCAGTAACAGAACCGAGACAGCGTGCAATTTATCCGGGTGTAACTGATAAGCCAGCAGAACTTCCTGTTTGTTCATTTTGAATTTATAAACAAAAATTCCTGCCAGATCGCCTTTCTTTTCCTCGCCTAGCGCAGGATCACTCGCCACTGCCCTCACTGCTTTATCCACCACCAGCTTTTCCTTCGCGTGGAGTTTTTGACGGCGCGAGCAAAACTCGGAGTGACCAGCACTTCCAGCATGATCAGGTACCGAATTGATAGGGCGTTAGCAAACCGGCTCTGGCCTCCTGCGCAGCAAGCAAGGTATCCTTGATAAACTGTAGAGGCAGGTCGGGATTATCTTCGACGGCTTTGCCCAGACGTGCCCAGTATTCGATCTGTTTCGGCACCGAGCGCTGTTCCACTGCCGCGTGCAGCTTGGCCAGTTCGACCCGATCATCCGATAATTTCAGCGTAACAGCCATAATGTCACCTCCGGTTACACCGCACGAGAATCTCACGGTTTAAAGTTTCCCGCAACCTGACTTTTTACACCAATGCTGGCATCAACTGATTAAACAGCATCGTTAAAAAGAAATGGCGCCGCAGCGCCATTTCTTTTGCTTGGGTGGCGGATCAGGCCTGTGCCAGCATGGTCTCGGCGTTCGATACTTCGAACTTGCCGCCCTGCTCCACGTTGAGCTGGGTCACCACACCATCGACTACCAGCATCGAGTAACGCTGCGAGCGGGTGCCCATGCCGAACTTGCTGAAGTCGGCGTCCAGACCCAGCGCTTTCGAGTAGGCAGCATTGCCGTCAGCCATCATACGGACGATGCCGGTGGCTTTCTGGTCGCGGCCCCATGCGCCCATGACGAAGGCGTCGTTGACGGAAATGCACCAGATTTCATCCACGCCCTTGGCTTTCAGCGCGTCGGCGTGCTGCACATAGCCCGGCACGTGCTGGGCCGAGCAGGTAGGGGTATAAGCGCCTGGCAGGCCGAAGATGGCGATCTTCTTGCCTTTCACCAGATCTTTCACCTGGAAAGTATTCGGGCCCAGCGAGCAACCTTCGGTTTCCGTCTCGATGAATTCGGACAGGGTGCCTTCAGGCAGGGTGTCACCGATCTTGATGGTCATAATAATCTCCGCAATGAATGTAAACGTAAAAAAGCCGCGCTCTAGCGCGGCCTAAACCGGCATAGAACGCGCAGTATGCCTGAAGCCTGCGGTTCTTGCCGGACGCGGATAAATTTTAGTCAGCCTGTTTGCGCAGGAAGGCAGGAATGTCGTACTGTTCCATGCCGTTTTTCTCCAGCGCAGCCACTTGCTCGGCGGCCGAATCACGACGCCATACGGCCGGCGCTTTCATGCCGCGCATGGCGGCATTGGCGCCACCGTCGATGCTGCTGCCTACGCCCATCGATACGCTGGTGGCAGCGGCGCCGCCCATGCTGCCGATGGCACCATCGGAGCGTTGTGGGTACCGGTACGCAGCATCTGCTGTGGCACCAGCTGTACATGTTTCTTGGCTTTGCCCAGACCGGTAGCTACCACGGTCACGCGGATATCGTCGCCCATGCTGTCGTCGTAAGCGATACCCTGTGCAATCGACGCGTCCGGTGCAGCGAAGGCGCGTACCGCAGCCATGACTTCCTTGATTTCCTTACCTTTCAGGCCGCGGCTGGCGGTCACATTGACCAGCACGCCACGGGCGCCCGACAGGTCGACACCGTCCAGCAGCGGCGAAGCCACCGCCTGTTCGGCAGCGATACGTGCGCGGTCGATACCGGAAGCGGTAGCGGTACCCATCATGGCCTTGCCCTGCTCGCCCATGATGGTCTTGACGTCGTTGAAGTCGACGTTGATGTGGCCCGGCACATTGATGATCTCGGCGATACCGGCCACGGCGTTATTCAGAACGTCGTCAGCGTGCTGCAGCCATTCGATCAGCGATTCGTCTTCGTAAATCTCTTCCAGCTTTTCGTTCAGGATCACGATCAGCGAGTCGACATTGGCCGACAGCTGTTCCAGACCTTCATCGGCGATGTCCATGCACTTCTGGCCTTCGTGCGAGAACGGCTTGGATACTACCGCCACGGTCAGCGCGCCCAGCGATTTGGCTACTTCGGCCACGATAGGAGCAGCGCCGGTACCGGTACCGCCGCCCATGCCGGCAGCGATGAAGACCATGTGGGCGCCGCGCAGCGAATCTTCGATGCGTTCGCGCGACTCTTCCGCCAGCTGACGGCCGACGTCAGGCTTCATGCCAGCACCCAGGCCAGTCTCGCCGATCTGGATGATGTTGTGCGCCTTCGAAGTCGACAGCGCCTGGGCGTCGGTATTGGCGGCGATGAACTCGACGCCGGACATACCCTTGTTGATCATGTGTTGAACTGCATTGCCACCTGCGCCGCCGACTCCGACGACCTTGATGACGGTGCCCAAAGCTGCGTTATCGACCATATCAAACTCCATGATGTGCTCCTATCAGAATGCGGTTTTCAAGCGCCAGGCCTCATATTAGTAGGAGAACTGGAGATTGAAAACTGCGGTTTTTATATAAAAAAATTTAAGTGTGTTTGGTACTGCAAAAGACTGCAAAAAAAATACGTCAGAAATTACCCAGGAACCATTCCTTCATGCGCTGCCAGACTGCTTTAACCGAACCATCCTGCCGCGTGACGATATGCCCGCGCAGGTACTGCTTTTTCGCTTCCATCGACAGGCCCAGCACGGTGGCGTAGCGCGGGCTGCGCACTACGTCGGCCAGCTGGCCACGGTAATCAGGGGTGCCCAGACGTGCCGGCTTGAGGAAGATGTCTTCCGCCATTTCCACCATGCCCGGCATGATGGAGCTGCCGCCCGTCAGCACGATGCCCGAGGACAGCACGCCTTCGTAGCCGGACTCGCGCACCAGCGTGTGCACCATGGCGAACAGCTCTTCCACGCGCGGCTCGATCACGGCGGCCAGCGCCTGACGCGACAGGGTGCGCGGCGAACGGTCGCCCAGGCCGGGCACTTCCAGCGTCTCGCCCGGATCGGCCAGCACCTGCTTGCCCACGCCGTAGCGGATCTTGATTTCTTCGGCTTCAGCAGTCGGCGTGCGCAGCGCCATGGCGATGTCGCTGGTGATCTGGTCGCCGGCGATCGGCAGCACGGCCGTGTGGCGGATCGCGCCATCGGAGAACACGGCGACGTCAGTGGTGCCGCCACCGATATCGATCAGCACCACGCCCAGTTCCTTTTCGTCCGCCGTCAGCACGGCATCGGCCGAGGCCATAGGCTGCAGGATCAGATCCGACACTTCCAGGCCGCAGCGGCGCACGCACTTGACAATGTTCTGCACTGCCGACACGGCGCCGGTGACGATGTGCACCTTGACTTCCAGACGGATGCCGCTCATGCCGATAGGCTCGCGCACATCTTCCTGATTGTCGACGATGAATTCCTGCGGCACCGTATGCAGCAGCTGCTGGTCGGTGGAGATGTTCACAGCCTTGGCGGTTTCGATCACGCGCGCCACGTCGGTGGCGGTGACTTCCTTGTCCTTGATCGCCACCATGCCGCTGGAATTGAAGCTGCGGATATGACTGCCCGCAATCCCGGCATACACGTTGCGGATCTTGCAGTCGGCCATCAGCTCGGCTTCTTCCAGCGCACGCTGAATCGATTCCACCGTCGCCTCGATGTTGACCACCACGCCTTTTTTCAGGCCCCGCGATTCATGCTGACCCAGCCCGATCACTTCGTGGCGCCCGTCGGCCATAACCTCGGCCACCACAGCCACCACTTTCGAGGTGCCGATGTCGAGGCCGACGATCAGGTTTTTCGCGTCTTTAGTCATGTCTTTTAACCTACTCTCTTACCCGCTGATACTGCTATGTTTAGTGGTTAGTCTTAACAACCTGTTTATTCTGTACTGCCTAGCGTACTACTGTCACCGGCTTGGGCTTGGCCCCTTCGGCCGGTATCTTCAAGCCTTTGGCACTGAGCGCCAGTCCGTTCTGATAACGCATATCGATGGTCTCGATATTCTGCAAATGCGTTACCAGTTGCGGATAGATGCCCGTCAGCCGGTCCACCCTTTCCTTCAGCGTGGTACTGCTCTGTTCCCGTCCCAGCGCCACGCTCATGCCGTTATTCAGCCGCACCGTCCATGCATACCGGCCCGAGAGCGACAGCGCCTCCGGCACCAGATTGAGCGGCGCAAACCACTTGCGCAGCTCGGCATAACGCGACAGCACTTCCTTCTCGCTGCCTTCCGGTCCATCAAACTCCGGCAGCACATGATCCTCTTCCGCTTCGGCCAGATTGGCGGTGAAGATATCGCCCTTCACCGACAGCAGCCGTCCATCTTCACCCCACGTGCCCAGCGCTTCATGCTCTTCCAGCGCCACAATCAGCTGGTTGGGCCATTCGCGCCGGATCGTCGCGCGGCGTACCCAGGGCACCGACTCGAACGCCTGACGCACTGCATCCAGATCGGTGGTGAAGAAATTCCCCTTGATCTTGCCCAGTACGTTGTTACGCAGCGTCAGATTGCTCACATGCCTTAACTCGTCCTCGCCTATCGTTTCCACCCGGATGGTGCGCAGATTGAACATCGGCCGCTGCGACACCCACCACACTCCGGAGGCAATGCATGCCAACAGCGACAGCACAAACAGCGTGCTTGAAGTTGCATTCAATGCCTTTACGTCTTGCCACATCCTGCTACTTAACCCTTCATCTTCAAGCGTGCGCTGGCCAGAATCTCGAGACACAGATCTTCATAGCTGATCCCCAGCGCGCGCGCTGCCATCGGTACCAGCGAGTGGCCCGTCATGCCGGGCGAAGTATTCACCTCCAGCAGGAAAGGCTTCTGGTCGCGCTCGCGCAGCAGCACGTCTACCCGGCCCCAGCCCTCACAACCGAGCGCGCGGTAAGCTTCCACCGCGATGCGCTGCATTTCTGCCGTCAGTTCAGCCGGCAGTTGGGCCGGGCAGAAGTACTGGGTATCGTCGCTGAAGTATTTGTTCTGGTAGTCGTAATTGCCCTGCGGCGCAACGATCTCCACCACCGGCAGGGCACGCGCTGCAGCGCCAGCGCCCAGCACGGCCACGGTGAACTCGCGGCCGGTAATGAATTCCTCCGCCAGCACGGCGTCGTCCAGCGCTGCGGCCACATCGTAGGCTGCCTTCAGTGCACTCGCTTCGCTCACCTTGGTGATGCCGATGGTCGAACCTTCATGGGGCGGCTTGACGATCAGCGGCAGGCCCAGATCGGCGCACACCCCAGCCAGATCGGATTGCCCGTTCAGCACCGCGTAGCGCGGGGTAGGCAGACCAGCCGCCAGCCACACGATCTTGGTGGTGATTTTGTCCATGCCCACGGCGCTGGCCATGACGCCGCTGCCGGTGTAAGGAATGCCCAGCAGTTCCAGCGCGCCCTGCAGGCTGCCGTCTTCGCCGTAGCGGCCATGCAGCGCGATGAACACGCGGTCGAATTTTTCCGCAGCCAGTTCGGCCAGCGAGCGCTCGCCCGTATCGAACAGGTGGGCAGCTATGCCCTTGCTCTGCAGCGCCTTGGCCACGCCGGTGCCGGACATGATGGACACTTCGCGCTCGGCAGAACGGCCGCCGAACAGCACACCCACCTTGCCATATGCCTTAGCTTCAGTTGCTATTGCTTGATTCACGTTCAGACCTTGGTGTAGTTAGTCAGTTTGGCTGGGACGCCGCTGATCGAGCCTGCGCCCATGGTGAGTACGACGTCGCCGTCGCGCACCACGCCCATGATGGTTTCCGGCATATCGCCGATCGCCTCAACAAAAATCGGTTCGGTTTTACCGCGTGCCCGCAGCGCATGCGCCAGCGAGCGGCCATCGGCAGCCACTATCGGGGCTTCGCCGGCGGCGTACACTTCGGCCAGCACCAGCACATCGGCATGGCCCAGCACTTTGACGAAATCTTCGAACAGGTCGCGCGTACGGGTGTAGCGGTGCGGCTGGAAGGCCAGCACCAGACGGCGGCCAGGGTAGGCCGCGCGGGCTGCGGCCAGCGTGACCTCGGTTTCCACCGGATGGTGGCCGAAGTCGTCCACCAGCGCGAAGCTGCCGCCGCCGGGAATGGCGATATCGCCGTAGCGGGTGAAGCGGCGGCCTACACCGGCGAAACCGGCCAGACCGGCTTGCGTATGCTGGTCTTCGATGCCGATCTCGCGCGCAATCGCCACTGCCGAGCAGGCATTCTGCACGTTGTGCAGGCCGGGCTGGTTGAGCACCACGTCCAGATCGGGATAGCCTTCCTGAATCACGCTGAAGTGCATTTCCACGCCCACTGCGCGCGCGTTTACGGCGCGCACTTCGGCCTCTTCATGGAAGCCGTAGGTGGTGACCGGCTTGGTCACGTACGGAATGATGGCGCGTACATGCGGATCATCGATGCACAGCATGGCGCGGCCATAGAACGGCAGGCGATGGGTGAACTGCACGAAAGCCTGCTTGAGCTTCTCGAAATCATGCTCATAGGTTTCCATGTGATCGGCGTCGATATTGGTGATCACTTCGATCATCGGCGACAGGTTGAGGAACGAAGCATCCGATTCGTCGGCTTCGGCCACCAGATAGTCGCCCGTACCCAGCTTGGCGTTGGCGCCGGCAGCGGTCAGACGGCCACCGATGACGAAAGTGGGATCGAGCCCGCCCTGTGCCAGCACCGAGGCCACCAGGCTGGTGGTGGTGGTTTTACCGTGGGTGCCAGCGATCGCGATACCGCGTTTCAGTCGCATCAGTTCGCCCAGCATGACGGCACGCGGCACGATAGGAATCTTGCGGCTGCGCGCCGCCACCACTTCCGGATTGTCCTGCTGTACAGCAGTCGAAGTCACCACGGCATCGGCTGCGCCTATGTTCTCGGCAGCGTGGCCCTGATGCACGGTGGCGCCCATGGCCGCCAGCCGCTGCGTCACGGCATTGCTGCCCAAGTCAGAGCCGGAAACCGTATAGCCGAGCGTGAGCAGCACTTCGGCGATGCCGCTCATGCCGCTGCCGCCGATGCCGACGAAGTGAATATTTTGTACTTTATGCTTCATGTCAGTTGTTCCAATACCTGAGCGATCGCTTCATTCGCATCGCGTTTGCCTGCGCCCAGTGCTGCCGTTGCCATTTCCAGGCAGGCGCTGCGGGTCAGGGTTTCCAGCAGCGCAGCCATGCTGCGGGCGCTCAATTCTGTCTGCGGCAAGTGAATTGCCGCTTTCTGTGCCGCCATCCACTGCGCGTTGTCACGCTGGTGGCTGGTGGTCGATGCCACCAGCGGTACCAGCACACTGGCCACACCAGCGGCAGTGAGTTCAGACACCGTAATGGCACCGGCGCGGCAGATTACCAGATCGGCCGCACTGTAGGCGCTGGCCATATCGTCGATGAAGTCCACCACGTTGGCGCTCACGCCAGCCTGTGCATAGGCAGCGCGCAGCGCATCAATATTCTTCTTGCCCGACTGGTGCGTGACCTGCGGACGCTGAGCCTCGGGTATCAGCGCCAGTGCAGCCGGCAGGCTGTCGTTGAGCGCCTTGGCGCCCAGACTACCGCCCACCACCAGGATGCGCAGCGGACCTTCACGGCCAGCGAAACGCTGCACCGGCAGCGCCATGTCCAGTATCTCCTTGCGCACCGGATTACCACTGACCACCGCCTTGCTGGCGGCCGAGCCGAAATTGGCCGGGAAGCCGAACAGCACGCGCTGGGCAAACGGCACCAGCGTTTTATTCGACAGCAGCAGCGCCGCATCGGCATTCACCAGCACCAGCGGCACGCCGCGCAGACGTGCCATCAGGCCGCCCGGCACGGTGACATAGCCGCCCATGCCCAGCACCACGTCCGGCTTGCGCCGGCCGATAAAGCGGAAGCAGTCGGCAAACGCCTGCACCATCTTGAAGGCGCCGCCCAGCGTGTGCTGCCAGCCTTTGCCGCGCATGCCGGTAAAGTTAATGCTGTCCATGGCAACGCCATGCTTGGGCACCAGTTCCTGCTCCATGCCGGCTTGCGTACCGAGCCAGCTGACTTCCCAGCCGCGCGCGCGCATGGTGTGCGCAATCGCCAGCCCGGGGAAAATATGGCCGCCGGTTCCAGCCGCCATAATCATCAATCGTTTCATAATCTGCCACCTCGCATCAGAACCCGGTTCTCGTAGTCGATCCGGAGCAGGATCGCGAGTCCGACGCAATTAATTACAACACCCGTGCCGCCATAGCTCATCAGCGGCAGGGTCATCCCCTTGGTCGGCAGAAGACCAAGGTTCACACCCATGTTAATAAAAGTCTGCACCCCGATCCAGATGCCGATGCCCTTGGCCGTCGGGCCGGCAAAAGTCTGGTCGATGGCGATGGCCTGGCGGCCGATGTCGAAGGCTCGCTTGATCAGCCAGTAGAACATGGCGATCACCATAATGACGCCCATCAGCCCCAGCTCTTCGCCGATCACGGCCAGCAGGAAGTCGGTATGGGCTTCCGGCAGGTAGTGCAGCTTTTCCACGCTGCCGCCCAGACCTACGCCGAAGATTTCTCCACGGCCGAAAGCAATCAGCGAATG
>Ga0187842_1000335_pt1 | contig 24309 bp, 19 predicted proteins | sample SpaLakP09_SKY_41_FD_134514 | JGI IMG/M metagenome (GOLD analysis project Ga0187842, IMG submission 134514) | Oligotrophic lake water microbial communities from Sparkling Lake, Wisconsin, USA - SP09_SKY_41 | ecosystem: Environmental > Aquatic > Freshwater > Lake | place: USA: Sparkling Lake... | reverse complement strand
TTGAACTTCTCCATCAGGTATTCGGAAGGCACGTCTTCAATCGGCAGTTCCAGCTTGTGCACCTGTGCGCCCCACACCAGCTGGGCCAGACCTTCGATGAAGAAGGCCAGCCCGATGGTGGCCATGAACAGGGTGATTTCCGGCTGGTTGACCAGCGGGCGCAGCACCATCCGTTCGATGGCGATGCCGAGGACGATCATCACCAGAATGGTGAGCGGCACGGCCAGCCACAGTGAGAGGCCGAACTGGTCGACCATGCCCACGCAGGTGAGGGCGGCAAAGAACACCATGGCGCCCTGGGCGAAGTTGAATACGCCGGAGGCCTTGTAGATCAGCACAAAGCCGATGGCTACCAGCGCATACATCACGCCGGACAGCAGGCCGCCGATCAGCACTTCAAAGAAAAAATTCAGATTCATTCGGCCACCCCGAGGTAAGCATTGATTACGTCCTGATTGGTGCGCACTTCGTCCGGTGTGCCGTCGCCGATCTTCTTGCCGTAGTCGAGCACCACCACGCGGTCGGAGATATCCATCACCACACCCATGTCGTGTTCGATCAGCACGATGGTGGTGCCGAACTGGTCGTTCACATCGAGAATGAAGCGGCACATGTCCTGCTTCTCTTCCACGTTCATGCCGGCCATGGGTTCGTCCAGCAGCAGGATTTCCGGCTCGGCGGCCAGCGCCCGGCCCAGCTCTACGCGTTTCTGCAGGCCATAAGGCAGGCGGCCTACCGGGGTTTTGCGGATCGCCTGAATTTCGAGGAAGTCGATGATTTCTTCGGCCTTGACGCGGTGTTCGATTTCCTCGCGCCGCGCCGGACCCCAGTACAGCGCCTGCATGAGGAAGTTCGATTTCATCTTCAGGTTACGGCCCGTCATGATGTTGTCGAGTACCGTCATGCCTTTGAACAGGGCGATATTCTGGAAGGTGCGGGCGATGCCGGATTTGGCGGCAGTGTAGCAGTCCATATTGCGGCGGTGCTGGCCGCGGTAGATGATTTCGCCCTGCTGCGGGCGGTACACGCCGTTGATCACGTTCAGCATCGAGCTTTTACCGGCGCCGTTAGGGCCGATGATGGCGCGGATTTCGTGCTGCTTCACGTTGAAGGAAATGTCGGTCAGTGCGCGTACCCCGCCGAACGACAGCGAGATATTCTGCATGTCGAGGATCACGGGACCGGTCTTGCGGCCGCTGGGCTCGTTGGCCGCTGCATCGAAGCGGTTGTCAGGTTCGTTCATCAGCATGATGGCTTCCTTGGTCATGCGCTCAGGCTGCAGCCTGCACGGCCGGATAGGTTTTGCAGGTGTCGATTTTCAGATCGGCGGCCACCATGCCGGTGCGGCCGTCTTCGAATTTCACCTGTGTCTCGATGTACTGCGAGCGCTTGCCTTCATACAGGGCCGCAATCAGCACCGCGTATTTCTCGGCGATGAATTTGCGCCGTACTTTGCGGGTGCGGGTCAGCTCGTCGTCATCGGGGTCGAGTTCCTTGTGCAGCACCAGATAGCGGTGGATCTGGGTGTCGCCCATCATGGGCTCGGCAGCGAGATCGGCATTGACCTGTTCGATACAGTCGCGTATCAGGCCATACACCTGCGGGTGCGCGGCCAGATCGGTGTAGCCGGAATAGGCGATGCTGCGTCGTTCGGCCCAGTTGCCCACGGCTTCCATGTCGATGTTGATGAAGGCGCAGACCTGATCGCGCTGGTCGCCAAAGGCCACCGCCTCCTTGATGAAGGGGAAGAACTTGAGCTTGTTCTCGATGTAGTTGGGCGCGAACATGGCGCCGCTGTTCATCTTGCCCACATCGGCTGCGCGGTCGATGATTTTCAGGTGGCCTTCGCTGTCGAACAGGCCGGCATCGCCGGTGTGGAAGTAGCCGTTGGCGTCGATCGCTTCGGCAGTGGCGTCAGGGCGCTTGAAGTAGCAGTCCATCAGCGTGGGTGACTTGACCAGCACTTCGCCGTTGTCGGCCAGTTTCACTTCCACGCCGGGCGCAGGCAGGCCCACGCTGTCGAACTTGATGTGGCCATCCGGCTGCAGACAGATGTAGGCGCAGGTTTCGGTGGAGCCGTAGAACTGCTTGAGGTTGACGCCGATGGAGCGGTAGAAGCGGAACAGGTCGGGGCCGATGGCGGCACCGGCCGTGTAGGCGACGCGCACGCGCGACAGTCCCAGTACGTTTTTCAGCGGGCCGTACACCAGAACCTGACCTAGCGCATACGCCATGCGGTCGCCCAAAGCCACCGGTTTGCCGTCGAGGATGTCGGCACCCACGCGGCGCGCCACGGCCATGAAGCGGTGGAACAGCTGGCGCTTGATGGCGCCGGCATCTTCCATCCGTATCATCACCGTGGTCAGCATGTTTTCGAACACGCGCGGCGGCGCAAAGTAGTAGGTGGGGCCGATCTCGCGCATATCCGTCATCACCGTGTCGCCCGATTCGGGGCAGTTGACGGTAAAGCCGGCGGTCATGGCCTGCGCGAACGAGAACAGGCAGTCGCCCACCCACGCCATCGGCAGATAGGACAGGATGTCTTCCTGATCGGTGAGCTTTTCGAAACCTACGCCGCCGGTACCGGCGGCGATCAGCGCTGCGTGGGTCTGGCACACGCCTTTGGGTTTGCCGGTGGTGCCGGAGGTGTAGAGGATGATGGCGTTGTCGCTGCCCTGGCCTTGCTGTACGGCGGCGTCGAAGGCGCCCGGATGCTGGCGGTCCCACTCGCGGCCCAGCGCCTGCAAGGCGGCAAAGGAAGTCAGTTCCGGCTGGCGGTAGTGGCGCATGCCGCGTTCGTCGTCATAGGCGATGTGGGCGATGTGGGGATACACGCTTTTCAGTTCCAGCAGCTTGTCGACCTGCTCCTGATCTTCCACGATGGCGTAATGGATTTCGGCGTTCTCCAGCACATAGGCCATGTCGGCAGCGGGGGCGTCCTGATACAGCGGCACCGGCACGCCGCCCAGGCACTGCGCGGCCAGCATGGACCAGTAAAGACGGGGACGGTTGTCGCCGATGATCGCCAGATTCATGCCGCGCTGGAAGCCGATGGCGGCCAGCCCGCAGGCCAGTGCACGGACTTCGTCCTGCACCTGCGACCAGTTCCAGCTTTGCCAGATGCCCAGATATTTCTCGCGAAATGCGGGGCGGGTGGGGCGGACCTGCGCATGGGTTTGCAGCCAGCGCGGAAAAGTAGCGTTCTGTGGTTGCACCAGTGTCTCCTGTTGCGATTAGCTTGTAGGGCGAACGGGCAGGGCGGTCATGCCGCCATTTTTTTGTGCCTCAGCCTTTTTGTGTGATGATAGTAGCCTGATGATGAGCCAGAAGATGTCATTTCGACGACAATTGGCCGACTTTTGATGGTGCAAAGCAGCAATGAGCGAATCCCGTATATCCATGCAGCAAGCCTTGCGCAGTGCCATCTGGGCACAGCAACTCACGCCTGAACAGATGGCGCGGGTGGAGGCGGATACGTTTGAAACCTTTGTACCTAAAGGCGGTTACGTGTGCCGTAAGGGCGAGATGGTGGAGAACTGGCTAGGCATCATGGATGGCATGGTGAAGATGACCAACTTCTCGGCCAATGGTAAAAGCGTGACGTTTTCCGGCGTGCCGCCCGGCGGCTGGTTTGGTGAAGGTTCGTTGTTAAAACGCGAAATTCTCAAATACGATGCCATTGCGTTGCGCGATAGCCGCATCCTGCGCTTGCCCATAGCCACTTTTCATTGGTTGTTGGAATCAAGTTTGCCGTTCACGCGGTTTTTGCTGATGCAACTGAACGAGCGACTGGGTCAATTTATCGGCATGGTGGAAAACGACCGCCTGCTCGATCCTGATACGCGGGTGGCGCGCTGCCTTGGCTCCATGTTCAACTCACATCTGTATCCGGGGCTCGATAATCTGATCCAGATTTCGCAGGAAGAGCTGGGCCTGCTGTCGGGCGCGTCGCGCCAGCGCGCCAATCAGGCGCTGCAACTGCTGGAAAAACAGGGCCTGCTGCGGCTGGATTACGGCGGCATCTGCATCCTCGATCTGGAAGGCCTGCGCCGCTATCAGGCCGACAGCAGCGCAGCGGCGCGCTAACTGCTGCCTTATTCGCTGCCGCACCAGTGCGGCAATCGCGGTATGATTGCAGACAGCAAGGCCGCAGCAGCGGCGCACCGGATAAAGAAACACCCATGCCTACAACTCATACCTCTACCATCGTCGAGCGCGTGGCGCGCTTGCGCGAGGCCATGCATCAGCAGCAGATCGATGCACTGATGATTCCTTCTGCCGATCCCCATCTGTCCGAATACCTGCCCAGCCGCTGGCAAGGGCGCGAATGGCTGTCCGGCTTTACCGGCTCGGTCGGCACCCTGATCGTCACGCCCCAGTTTGCCGGCATCTGGACGGATGCGCGCTACTGGACGCAGGCCGAACAGCAGCTGGCCGGTACCGGCATCAGCCTGATGAAGCTGACCTCGGGTGCCAGCGTGCAGTATGTGGACTGGCTGGCCGCCAATATGCAGGCGGGCCAGACGCTAGCAGTGGATGGCAATGTGCTGGGCCTGGCCATAGGCCGCCAGCTGGCGCTGGCCCTGCAGGCTAAAGATGTGGCGCTGCGTACCGAGCTTGACCTGCTGCAGCAGGTCTGGACGGACCGCCCCGGCATGCCGCAGGCGCCCGTATTCGAACACCTGCCGCCATATGCCACCCAGAGCCGCGCCGACAAGCTGAGCAAGCTGCGCGAGGCCATGCAGCAGCTGGGCGCACGCCTGCACCTGATTTCCGCGCTGGACGATATCGCCTATCTGTTCAATCTGCGCGGCAGCGATATTTCGTACAACCCGGTATTTGTCGCCCATGTGCTGATCGAGCCTGAGCAAGCCACGCTGTTTGTCACGGCGGGCAAAATCGATGCGGCCCTGAGCGCCGCGCTGGCGGCAGATGGTGTGAAACTGGCGCCCTACGACCAGCTGGCAGCGCGGCTGGAACAGCTGCCGGCCGACAGCACGCTGCTGATCGATCCGCGCCGCATCAGCTACGGCACGCGCCAGTGGATACCGGCGCGCGTGCACGTGATCGATGCCATCAATCCCGCCATCTTCGCCAAGTCGCGCAAGAACGAGGCGGATCTGGTACATGTGCGCGTCGCCATGGAACAGGATGGCGCGGCCCTGTGCGAATTTTTCTGCTGGCTGGAACAGACGCTGGCCGATCCACAGCGCGACACGCTGACGGAGCTCGATATCGACCGCGAAATCACGGCAGCGCGGGCGCGCCGTCCCGGCTTTATCAGCCCGAGCTTCTCCACCATTGCCGGTTTCCGCAGCAATGGCGCCATCATGCATTACCGCGCCACGCCGGAGCACCATGCCGTGATCGAAGGCGATGGCCTGCTGCTGATCGACTCCGGTGGCCAGTATCTGGGCGGCACCACCGACATTACGCGGGTGGTGCCTATCGGCCGCATCGAGCCTGAACACCGGCGCGATTTCACGCTGGTGCTGAAAGGGATGATGGCGCTGTCGGCCACGCGCTTCCCGCGCGGCTGCAAGTCGCCCATGCTCGATGCGATTGCCCGCGCGCCGCTGTGGGCCGCCGGCATGGACTTCGGCCACGGCACCGGCCACGGCGTGGGCTACTTCCTCAACGTGCACGAAGGGCCGCAGTCGATTTCGCCATCGGCCATGCCGGAACCGCATACGGCCATGGAAGCGGGCATGATCACTTCCATTGAGCCGGGCCTGTACCGGCCCGGCCAGTGGGGCATACGGATAGAAAATCTGGTGCACAACCGGCCAGCAGGGCAGACCGAGTTCGGCGACTTCCTCGAATTCGAGACGCTGACGCTGTGCCCTATCGATACCCGCTGTGTGGAACTGGCGCTGCTGCGCGAGGATGAACGTGCCTGGCTCAATAACTACCATGCCACTGTGCGTGCCCGTCTGGCGCCGCTGCTGTCCGGCGCTGCGCTGGCATGGCTGCGACAGCGTACGGAGGCCGTATGAGCGGCCGCGCCACCCGCGCCACGGCTGCCGTGGACCGTCTGAAAAAACGCAGCGGCAACAACCGCTATTCCATGTCGCGCACCGGCAGTGGCCACTACTTCCTCAGCGAAGGGGCGGGTGAGCTGCCACTGTGCGCGCCGCTGGAGCTGGACGATTTCGTCGCCTTTGTGAACGGCATTGCCCCGGCTGCGCCCAAGCGGGTCAGCAAACTCGACGTCGCCTTCGAAAAACAATTAGTCAAAAAAGCGCCTTAAGCGCACGGAAAGGTAAGTCCCATGCCCTCCATCGATATCCTGTTTGCCTACTGGTCGCACAAGGAGCTGGCTACCAATGCCGTGATTCTGCTAAACCTGCTGGGCGCCTTGCTACTGGGCTTGCTGGTTGGCTACGAGCGCTCCTATCATGGCCGCGCAGCGGGCATGCGTACGTACGGTCTGGTGTGCATGGCATCGGCTGCGCTGACGGTCATTGGCGGCTATCCGGCCGACTGGTTCGGCGGCCACGGCACGGCCACGCTGGCCGTTTCCGACCCTACCCGTATCGTGCAGGGCATCGTCACCGGCATCGGTTTCCTCGGTGCCGGTGTAATCATGCGCGAAGGTTTTAATATCAGCGGCCTGACCACGGCGGCGTCGATCTGGGCTTCGTCCGTGATCGGCGTGATGGTCGGCATAGGCTTCTATCTGGGCGCGATGGGGCTGGCCATGCTGTGCGCCGGCGCCATGATTTTTTTGACCAAGGTGGAAGCGTGGCTGCCGTCGCGCCATGCGATTGCCATCACCATGCGTTTCAAGCCGGGCTTTATGCCGCAGGAAAAAGCGCTGCGCGCCATGGCGCTGCAGCGTGGCTATGAAATCGCCGGCGGCTCGCTGATGATCAGCGGCGAGGGCGGCATGCAGGAATGGCGCTTCGTCGCCATCGCGCTGAGCAAGCGCAGCGGTGCGCCGCTGGCTTTGCTGTCGGCGGAACTGGCCGTGTTCGAAGGGATCGAGAGCTTCCAGCTGTCGCACGCCCGCAATTAAAGCCTGCTCATGACAACATTTACCTTGATCGGCGCGGGCCACGTAGGCCGCGTGCTGGGGCGTTTGCTGGCGGCGCAGGCCTGCTGGCAGTTGCAGCAGGTGCTGACCCGTTCGGCCGCCTCGGCGGCGCAGGCGGTGGAATTCATTGGCAGCGGCAGCGCCATCGATGATTACGCGGCGCTGGCACCGGCTGATGTATTCATACTTGCGGTGGGCGACGATCAGATCGTGCCCGCCAGTGCGGCATTGGCGCAGGCCGTGCCGTTGGCCGGCAGCGTGGTGTTCCATTGCAGTGGTGCGCTGGCCTCGGACCGTCTGCAGGCCGTGCGGTCTGTGGGTGCGGCAGTGGCCAGCGTTCATCCTATCCGCAGCTTTGCCGACCCGCAGGCCGTGGCGCAGGCGTTTGCCGGCACCTTCTGCGGCATGGAAGGCGATGCTGCGGCGCTGACCGTGCTCACGCCTGCATTGCAGGCCATCGGCGCCCAGCCCGTACCTATCGATGCAGCGGCCAAGACCGTGTATCACGCGGCGGCGGTGTTTGCCAGTAATTATCTGGTGACGGTGCTCGATGCCGCGCTGCGTGCCTATCAGGCCGCCGGCATCCCGGCAGCGGTGGCGTGCCAGCTGGTGCAGCCGCTGGCCAGCGAGTCGATGGCGAATGTGTTCCGGCTCGGCGCGGCCACGGCGCTGAGCGGCCCCATCGCAAGGGGGGATATGGCAACTGTCGGGCGTCAATTGCAGGCCGTGCAGGCATGGCACCCACCCAGCGGAGCGTTGTATGAAGCGCTGATCGCCCCTACTGCGGCGTTGGCACAGCGCAAAAAGGCGGCTGCCAGCGGTGAGTGATGCCTCCTTACCACTGCCATTCTGATCTTCTTGCAAATCACTACTGAGCGGGTATATTTCTGATGAAGGGGAGTGTTGTGCTGGATAAGTAAAGCTGACACTTTGCAGTTCTATTGGTACGAATTCACAAATAAGTGGGTGGATTAGTCGACAAATCCACTAATTAGCAATAAGCTTGTCTTTCGGAATGTTTTCTTACAGAATCAATTTTTGAGCCGGCGCGCCAAGGATAGGGGTTATCATGCTATTTCTGAAAAGTACCACCGTGACAAAAGCGCCAGGAATTTACGACGTGGATATCGCCGCCAAACCGCCGGGCAAGACCTTTGGCGTATTTATGGCCACCGATCCGGATAATCCTCCGGCAGAAGTACTGGCAGCGCTGGCGGCCATGGGCTTCAAGAATACCTACAGCGGCGGCTACACCCACAAGGATCGCGGCAAAGTGCTGGACCTGCATTTCCAGAAAGACGGCACCGACCTGTTCCAGGGCTGGAAGGCTGAAGAAATGGAAGCCAATATGGCTGCCATCACCGCGCTGTTCAGCGGCATCGGCATCACCATCACGCCGCGCGTGATGAGTCTGGCAGAAGCCTACGCCTGATTCCACTCCGTTCCGAATCTGAAGGCGAGCCCGTGTGGCTCGCCTTTGTTTTTTCCGGTTCAGCGCTATCATCACGCTTATGGTTTATTCGCCGACGATACCAGCCTGCGCCAGATTCCCATTCAAGATGGCGAACTGTGGTTTGCGCCGCGCCTGCCGCTGGCGCTGTCGCCCGAGCAGGCCATGCAGCGCCTGCGCGAGGAAACGGCATGGCGTGCCGAGCACATACAGGTGTGGGGCAAGCTGCATCTGCAACCACGCCTGATGGCCTGGCATGGCGACGCCAGCTACCGCTATTCCGGCAAGACTTTTCACCCGCTGCCCTTCACACCTCTGCAACGGGAGCTGAAACTGGCGGTGGAGCAGGCCACGGGGCGGCGCTTCAACAGCGTGCTGCTCAATTTCTACCGTAATGAACGCGACAGCATGGGCTTGCATGCCGATGACGAGCCCGAACTGGGGCCGCAGCCGGCCATTGCCTCGCTCAGTTTCGGCGCGGCCCGTACCTTCATCCTGAAACATCGCCGCAGCGGCGAGACTCTCAAGCTGGACCTCGGCGACGGCGCATTGCTGCTGATGGCCGGCACCCTGCAGGAACACTGGCAGCACGGCATCAACAAGCAGACCCGGCCCTGCGGCGAGCGCATCAACCTGACTTTCAGGAATATTCTGCGCGCCCCTTAAGCCTCATTTAAGTTTTGAATATATCCTCTAGGGCCAAGTTTTATTTGGCTTACATCATGTAACACTTCTTACTGATTCGGTGCGCACGGCGCCGCCCTGCAGTGCTATCGTGGCTACATCGCACTTCGCAGAACTGCGATCCCAGGCAAGTCCTTAATCATTTTTGCTGAAAGATCACGATCATGAAAAAAATCCTGTTTGCTGTAGCCGCTAGCGCTACTGTTTTCGCTACCTCTTCCGCTTTTGCTGCTCCTGACGACGCAGGCACCGGCTATATCGGTCTGGGCGTCGTGGGCAGCCACTACAAGTTCGATGTACCGAACGCTACCAGCACCACCGACCGTAGCGGCGACAAAGCCACCGGCAAAATCTACGCTGGCTACAACATCGACAAAACCTGGGCCATCGAAGGCGGCTATACCGACTTCGGCAAGAAAGGCTATGACTACACGGTAGGCGGCGCTGCCGGCCACGTGCAGACTGACGCGTATTCCTACTATGCTGCCGGTAAAGGCACCTGGCCGGTGAACGAGCAGGTCGCCCTGTTCGGTAAGCTGGGCGTGGCGCGCAACCACAATGCGGTCAGCACCACCGGCATCGCTTCGGTCAGCGGCGGCGACAACAAGACCGCGCTGTACGCTTCGGTCGGTGCCGAATACGCCGTTAACAAGAACGTGAAAGTCTCGCTGGAGTATGAAAACTACGGCAAGAACAACATTGATCTGGGCCGCAAAAACGGCGCCATCACGGCCGGCCTGCGCTACAACTTCTAAGCGCAGCGGACAAAAAGAAAGCCACCTTGTGAACTGACCCCAAAAGTTGGTGTCCAACTTATGGGGTTCAGTTCACTTGCGGTGGCTTTCTGCGTTTTAAGACCGTTTAGGTGGTCAGCGGCTTGTAGCGGATACGCTTGGGTTTGGCGCCTTCTTCACCCAGACGTTTCTTCTTGTCGGCTTCGTATTCCTGATAGTTACCGTCGAAGAAAGTGACTTGCGAGTTGCCTTCGAACGCCAGAATGTGGGTGGCAATACGGTCGAGGAACCAGCGATCGTGCGAGATCACCAGCACGGAGCCGGCGAATTCCAGCAGCGCGTCTTCCAGCGCACGCAGGGTTTCCACGTCCAGATCGTTGGACGGTTCGTCCAGCAGCAGCACGTTGCCGCCCTTGAGCAGGGTCTTGGCCAGATGCAGACGGCCACGCTCACCACCGGACAGATTGCCGACGATCTTCTGCTGGTCGGAACCCTTGAAGTTGAAGCGGCCCAGATAGGCGCGCGACGGCATGTCGAAGCGGCCCACGGTCAGCATGTCGGCGCCGCCGGAAACGTCGTCGAACACGGTCTTGCTGTCGGAAAGCTTGTCGCGGCTCTGATCCACCAGCGAGATGCGGGCGGTCTGGCCGATCGCCACTTCGCCGCTGTCCGGCGTATCCAGACCGGCGATCATCTTGAACAGGGTCGATTTACCGGCGCCGTTGGGGCCGATAATGCCGACGATAGCGCCGGGCGGAATGGTGAACGAAACGTTTTCCATCAGCAGACGGTCGCCGAAAGCTTTCGACACGTTCTTGAATTCGATCACGTCATTACCTAGGCGTTCGGCCATAGGAATGAAGATCTCCTGGGTTTCGTTACGTTTCTGGTATTCGTATTCACTCAGTTCGTTGAAGCGGGCCAGACGGGCTTTGGACTTGGCCTGGCGGGCTTTAGGATTCTGGCGCGACCACTCCAGTTCCTTGGCCAGGGCTTTCTGGCGTGCCGATTCATTGGCTTCTTCCTGCTTCAGGCGGTTGGATTTCTGGTCCAGCCACGACGAGTAGTTGCCTTTCCATGGAATGCCATGGCCGCGGTCCAGTTCGAGGATCCATTCGGCAGCATTGTCGAGGAAGTAGCGATCGTGGGTAATGCCGACCACGGTGCCGGGGAAGCGCAGCAGAAACTGCTCCAGCCATTCGACCGATTCCGCATCCAGGTGGTTGGTCGGTTCGTCGAGCAGCAGCATGTCCGGTTTGGACAGCAGCAGTTTGCACAGCGCCACGCGGCGCTTTTCACCGCCCGACAGCACGCCGATCTTGGCATCCCATGGCGGCAGACGCAGGGCGTCGGCAGCCATTTCCAGCTGCAGGTTCAGATTGCCGCCATCGGCGGTGGAGATGATGGCTTCCAGGCGGGCCTGTTCGGTGGCCAGCGCGTCGAAGTCGGCATCTTCTTCCGCATAGGCGGCGTACACGGCTTCCAGCTTGGCTTGTGCTTCGAACACTTCGCCCAGACCCGATTCCACTTCCTGACGGACGGTTTTTTCGGGATCGAGCTGGGGTTCCTGCGGCAGGTAGCCGATGTTCAGGCCCGGCATAGGCACGGCTTCGCCCTGAATGTCGGTATCCAGACCTGCCATAATTTTCAGCAAGGTCGACTTACCGGAGCCGTTCAGGCCCAGCACGCCGATTTTCGCGCCCGGGAAGAAGGACAGCGAGATATCTTTCAGAATCTGGCGCTTGGGTGGGACGATTTTGCCCACGCGGTTCATGGTATAGACGTAATTTGCCATTCAAATCTCGATAAAGTGTGAGGGATGCAATGAAATCCGGGAGAGGACGACAGGATACGATAAATCCCGCCGCCCGCCCACTATTTAGCGCGTTTGCTCTGCCACAGGCCTTCCGCCACGTACAGCAGCAGGGCGGACCAGATGATGAGGAAACCGATCAGACGCGTGGGCGGGAATGCTTCGTGGAATACCCATACGCCCAGCAGGGCCTGCATGCTGGGCGACAGATACTGCAGCAGTCCCAGCACGGCCATGGGGATGCGCCGGGCACCGGCGGCAAACAGCAGCAGCGGTATCGCCGTAATCGGTCCGGCCGCTGCCAGCAGCCAGCGCGTGCTGTCGGCCGGCGTATTGAGGAAGGTGTTGGCGCCCTGGCTGGTCAGCCACAGCACATAGACCAGGGCGGCGGGGAACAGCAGCATGGTTTCCAGCGACAGGCCTTCCAGCGCTGCCAGCGCCGCGGTTTTGCGCAGCAGGCCGTAGCCGCCGAAAGTGATGCCCAAAATTAAGGCAATCCACGGCAGCTGTCGCGCCTGCCAGGTCAGCCACAGCACGCCTGCCGCCGCCACGGCGATGGCCAGCCACTGGCCGCGGCGCAACTGTTCTTTCAGCACCAGCTGGCCCAGCAGCACGTTAATCAGGGGATTGATGAAATAGCCGAGGCTGGCATCGATCACGTGGCCGTTGTTTACCGACCAGATGTAGACAAACCAGTTGGCCGACAGCAGTGCCGCCGAGGCGATAAAACTGCCCAGCACGCGCGGCTGGCGCAGCACTTTCGGCAGCCAGCCCCATTGCTGGCGCACGCTCAGCACGATGATGAGAAATAGCAGCGACCACAGCATGCGGTGGGCAAGGATTTCCATGGCCGGCACTGCGCTGATGGCATGGAAATATAGCGGGAATATGCCCCAGCAGAAGAAGGAGAGTGTTGCGAATAAGATACCGGTGTTCATGACAGACGGAGGGGACGGCGATATGGCGGTCGGCCATTATCGCTGAAATGGCCTAGCGCTGCTGCCGCAGGGCCAGAAAGCTGCGGAAAAGCACGCTAAGACTCGCTAGTCCGGGCACAGCGGCGTACACTGTCGATATCGAAATATCGAACTTTCCGTCATGCGAAATTCTCCTTGCCTTTTGCAAATAGTTGGCCTATTGTGCAATGCACCAAAACAACAACAGGTGCAATCTTGACCGAGCATCACAAGAAAAGCAGTCTCGCCGGGCTCACGCTGGCGGCCGTCGGCATCGTCTACGGCGACATCGGTACCAGTCCGCTGTACACCCTTAAAACCATTTTTGACCCGGTACATGGCCTGCAATTGAACGAGGCTAATCTGCTGGGGATTATTTCCCTGATTTTCTGGGGCCTGTCCCTGATCGTTTCGCTTAAATACGTGAGTCTGGTGCTGCGCGCCGACAACCGCGGCGAAGGCGGGATCATGGCGCTGATGGCGCTGGCCCTGAGTTCCGTCACCAAGCAGTCGCAGCGCTGGCAATATGCGCTGATGCTGCTGGGCGTGTTCGGCGCCACCATGTTCTACGGCGATAGCGTGATTACGCCCGCGATTTCCGTGCTGAGCGCGATCGAGGGTCTGGACGTGGCAGCGCCCGGCCTGGAACAGTACATCGTGCCGCTCACCATCGTCGTGCTGGTGTCGCTGTACGCCGTGCAGCACAAGGGCACGGCCGGTATCGGCCGCTGGTTCGGCCCCGTCATGGTGCTCTGGTTTGCCGCGCTGGCCGTAATGGGCGTGATTAATATTCTGGTGGCGCCGGAAATCCTGACGGCGCTCAATCCCGTGCACGCGCTGCGCTTCATGTTTGAAAACCGCATGATCGCCTTCGTCGCACTGGGCGCCGTGGTGCTGGCGTTCACCGGCGCCGAAGCGCTGTATGCCGACATGGGCCACTTCGGCAAACATCCTATCCGCGTGGCGTGGTTCCTGATCGTGTTCCCTGCGCTGGCACTCAACTATCTGGGCCAGGGCGCGCTGCTGCTGAGCCGTCCGGAAGCCATTTCCAATCCATTCTTCCAGCAGCTGGGGGCCTGGAGCGTCTATCCGCTGGTGGCGCTGTCGACGCTGGCGACGGTGATTGCTTCGCAGGCGACGATTTCCGGCACTTTCTCGATGACCAAGCAGGCGATTGCGCTGGGTCTGCTGCCGCGCATGCGTATCATGCACACTTCGGCCAGCGAAATCGGCCAGATCTATATTCCGGCCGTGAACTGGCTGCAGCTGATCGTGGTGCTGATGGCCGTGGTCGGTTTCGGTTCCTCGGAAATGCTGGCTGGCGCCTACGGTATCGCCGTCACGGCCACCATGCTGGCCACCACCGTGCTGACCTTCTTCGTGATCCGCTACCGTTGGAACCTGCCCCTGTGGCTGTGCATAGGCGCTACCGGCTTCTTCATCGTGATCGACGTGCTGCTGTTCTCGGCCAGCACGCTCAAACTGTTCCATGGCGGCTGGTTCCCATTGCTGCTGGCGATTATCCTGTTCACCACCATGCTGACCTGGAAGCGTGGCCGCCAGCTGGTGTTCCAGAATCTGCAGAAACATGCGATTCCGCTGGAAGACTTCCTGTCTTCGCTGTTCGTGGCACCGCCTACCCGCGTGTACGGCACCGCCATTTTCCTGCGCGGCGAGAGCGATGGTGTACCGCATGCGCTGCTGCATAATCTGTCGCACAACAAGGTGCTGCACGAACGCGTGGTGTTCTTTACCGTACACGTGGTGGAAGAACCATGGGTGCCGGCCGAGGAACAGGTGAAGATTACCGATCTCGGTCACCAGTGCTACCAGCTGAATGTGCATTACGGCTTCAAGGATGAACCCGACATTCCGAAAGCGCTGGCACAGTGCGAACGTCTGGGCATGACCTTCGACATGATGGAGACCTCTTTCTTCATCGCCCGCCAGACGGTGATCTCTACCCCGGGTTCGGGCATGGCGACGTGGCGCGAGCACCTGTTCGTGGCGATGTCGCGCAATGCCCGCGGCGCGGCCGACTACTACCAGATTCCCACCAACCGGGTGATCGAACTGGGCACGCAGGTGGAAATTTAAGCCTGCTGACGTGTTAAAAAGATGTAACCGAATGTAGTGACCGGGGCGCAAGCCCCGCTGTCTGCTACACTTCTGCTCCGTATCGCCCCTGCCGGACAGGGGCGCACGGCTAACAATGAATACTCCTCGAAGGTGACCATGAAATCGATGTTTCAAATTGTGGCGGCGGCGGTGTGCGCGGCAGCCCTGACAGCATGTGGCGGCGCCGGTACCGACAAGACCCCGGTGACGCCAGTAATAGTGCAGCCGGCTTATAAAGTAACGGAAACGCAGGTAGGCACGGGCACCGTGGCTGCGGCGGGCGATCTGGTCACCATTAATCTGGTCGGCTACCTGTACGACGCCACCAAGCCGGATTTCAAGGGGGACAAGGTGGAAAGCTCGGTGGATACGGGCAAACCGGCAGCACCGTTTACGCTGGGCGTGGGCAATGTGGTGACGGGCTGGGACCAGACCATCATCGGCATGAAAATTGGCGGCAAGCGCACGGCCATTCTGCCCGCCAACATGGCGTATGGCACCAGCTCGCGTGCTGCCGTGACGGTAAACGGCATAACCTATGCCGCGATTCCGGCCAATAGCCCGCTGGTGTATGACTTCGAACTGGTCGACGTGACCAAGAGTATTATTCCGGCCGTGGTGCCGCCGCCGACCACGCTGACCAGCCTGGATGTGGTGGTGGGCAGCGGTACGGCAGCCGCTTCGGGCAAGACACTGAGTGTGTACTACACGCTGTACCTGTATGACGGCACCCAGCCTAATCTGCGCGGCAACAAGATCGAATCGAATGTGGGCGGCAGCAGCACCTTCGACTTCGTGCTGGGCGCCGGTAACGTGATCGCTGGCTGGGACCAGGGCCTGGTCGGCATGCTGGCGGGCGGTACCCGTACCCTGACCATACCGCCTAGCCTCGGTTATGGCTCCGTTGCGCACGGTAGTATTCCAGCCAACTCCACGCTGATCTTCGATATCCAGCTGGTGACGGTGAAGTAAGCCGCAGCATTGATGAAAGAAAGGCAGCCTCGGCTGCCTTTTTTTTATCGCACCATGCCAATGTGCATGATGCCGTCTTCGTCATACGGCTCGGTGACTTTGCGGAAGCCGTAGCCGCCGTAGAATTTTTCCAGCTGGGCTTGCGCGCCGATGCGGAAGCCATGGCCCGGGTGCAGTGCTTCGGCCAGCGGAATGGCCTTGGCCAGCAGGGTGTGGCCGATGCCGCTGCCACGCCCAGCCTGGGTAGTGAGTACCCGTCCCAGCGACATTTCTTCATATTTCACGCCGGGCGGTACGCAGCGCAGATAGGCCACCAGCGTGCGCACGCCGGCTATCTCGCGCCACGCCATCAGGTGGTGGCAGAGCGGATCGCAGCCGTCGATGTCGGGATAGAGGCAGGTCTGTTCGAGGATGAACACCTGCTGGCGCTGCAGCAGCACCTGATACCAGTCGTGGCGGGGAATATCGTCAAACGCCAGCCATTGCCATTCAATCATCGCAGCTTCCTGTAGTGGGTAAGGCCTGATTGTAGGGCAAAGGCTGGCGCGCTTGAAGCGGCGGCATAGCCGCTGCGGCATTGCGCTTAAACGATGGTCAGGGTGACGTCGATGTTGCCGCGCGTTGCGTTCGAGTAAGGGCAGACGATATGGGCAGCGGCCACCAGCTGCTCGGCCACGTCGCGCGCCAGACCCGGCAGCGAGATTTTCAATTCCACTTCAATGCCGAAGCCCGTTTCGATGGCGCCGATGCCTACGCTGGCGTCGATAGACACGTCAGCCGGTACGGCGATCTTGTCGCGGCCGCCGACGAATTTCAGTGCCCCGATGAAGCAGGCCGAGTAGCCGGCAGCGAACAGCTGTTCAGGGTTGGTGCCTACGGCACCGGCGCCGCCCAGTTCTTTCGGGGTGGTCAGCTTGACATCCAGTACGCCGTCCGACGAGACAGCACGGCCTTCACGGCCACCGGTGGATTTAGCATTGGCGCGGTACAGAACTTGTTTGATCGACATGATGGTTTCCTTTTCAGATAAAACTACGTTGTTAGCGATTGTATAGTGTCCTACTTACTTCTCATTTCAGAGGTTTTCTCGCGTCCATGCATGCAATATACATCGCTCAAAATTAAATAGCAAGCGATTTAATTTACTTTTTTTGTTGGTCAGGGCAGTTGCCGGAGGTAATCCGAATAAATAGAGTCAAAAAAGCCCCGCATGCAGAACATGCGGGGCTTTTGGGGGCACAGCTTCAGGATACGATCAGAACTTGTAAGTTGCGCTGATGTAGCCGGTGGCGCCGTGGGCGTCGTAGTAGCTAGGATCGTAGCCGCCCTGGAAGTAGTTGCCCAGGGTGATGGCTTCTGGTGGCTTACGGTTGAACAGGTTCTTCACGCCTGCACGGATCTGCAGGTTCTTGAAGCCGCTGTACGAAGCCTGTGCATCCCAGGTCGAGAACGCGCCTACGTGCACGGCGTCGGTGCCGGTTGCGGAGTCGGCACGGGCAGCATCCCAGTAGCCCGACTGGAAGTTCTGGGTCAGGTTCACACCCCACTTCTGGTATTTCCAGTCCATGGTCCATTGATGCTTCCAGCGGAAGATCACGCCGCCGTTGGCCACTGCGTTCAGCGGATTGCCGTTGGCGTCGATGGTGTGCGCCACGCTGGCCTGCACGGTGCCGTCTGGCAGTTTCTCGTCGAACTTGGTGGTGTAGGTGCCGTTCAGACGGGTCGAGAAGCTGCCGTAGTTGGCAGTCTTGGCGATGGTCCAGCGGGCGTCGATGTCGATACCTTCCGTCTTCAGCGAACCAGCGTTCAGGTTGGTGGCGTAGATGTTGGTGATATTGCCGCCAGCGTCACGCTGAACCAGACCGGTGTAGTTGCTGTCGCCAGCCGCCGCCTTTTGCACGATGAACTCTGGGCTCAGGGTGGTGATCAGGTTGTTGACGTTGATCTTCCAGTAGTCCACAGCAATCGACACGCCCTGGACTGGATCGATCACCAGACCCAACGAGGACTGTTCCGATTTCTCTGGCTTCAGGTTGGTGTTGCCGCCGACGGTCTGGTTGAACTGGCCGCTGGTGCCGGTCACTGGATCGGTGAAGGTGGCGGTGGTTGCCACGGTTTGCGGGTTGTTCAGCTCAGGCAGGGCGCCCACGCGGAAGCCACGGCCGTAGGAAGCACGTACCAGCAGCTGCGACAGCGGCTGATAGCGGAAGCTGACCTTAGGATTGGTCGAGGTGGCGTTTGGATAACGGTCGGTACGCAGGGCCAGATCCGATTCCAGATGCTTGACGATCGGCACATTCAGTTCGCCGAAGATGGCTTGGTAGGAACGCGAAGCCGACAGTGGCAGTACTTGGCCGCCGTAGCCGGAGATGTCGCCCGACTGGTAGGCTGCCGATGGATTCAGGTCCAGTTTTTCACTGGTGGCTGCTGCGCCCAGTGCGAACTTGGCCATGCCCGCTGGCAGCTGGTACAGGTCGCCCGATATGCGCGCGGTCAGCGCGTCATTGGTCAGGGTCGAGTGGATCATCTGGCCCACGTAGTTGGTGGCGTAAATCTGCTTGGCCAGCGCTGGCGACTGGAACTGGGTCCATGGGTTGAAGGCTGGGTTGTTGCTCAGCAGCTTGACCAGCGCCACCTGGTTCGAGTAACCCTGCTGGGTGCTCTCGCTCACGTCGCTCGAGTTGTGGGTGTAGGCCACGTCGTAGTCGTAGCCTTTGACCACGCCGCGCATGCCGATGACCAGGTGCGACAGTTTGGCCATGTCTTCGGTCGAGCGGTTGCCGGCGTCAAACGCGCGGTAGCTGACGCTGATGGGCTTGCCGGCCTGGGCAGGCGCGTTGGCAGCCAGCCAGGCGGCCGGGTAGTAAGGGCTGCTCGGCGAGACGATGATCGACGGGTAGACATTGGCGGCAGCAAAGGCGCTGTCGGTCGACAGGAAGGAATTGCTGTAGGGCGAAGGCTGGGAGTTGTTGTCGGTCTTCTGCTGGGAGTGGAAGCCTTCCACGAACAGTTCATTGTTCTCGTTCAGCTTGAAGCGGAACGAAGCCGACAGGTTGGCGCGTTCGGTTTGCGGTACCAGGCCAACGTATGGCGCCGAATTGAAGCGGCAGGTGCCCAGGTTGGCGTCGTATTCGCTGCCGTTGGCGGCGCAGTTGTTGGGTGCCAGCGGGTTGCCCTGGCCTTTGCCCAGCGCTGCCAAGGTGTTCGGGATCACGCCGAACTGGTTAGCGGTGGTGTTGGGGATGAAGCTGGTGATGGCGCCGCTCGGGGTTGCGCTCTGCTCGCGCAGGCCGTTGTTGTTCCAGCTGTTCTTGGCGTAGCTGCGCTGCGAGCCGTAGATGGTGGTGTCTTTCGATACGTCGGCAGCCACGGTGATGTTGTAGCGGTCGTCGTCGAAGTCGCCCCAGCCGGCGATCACGGAAGCCTTCTTGGTCAGGCCGCCGCCATCCTTGGTGCCCGAGCCGTAGGCGGTGGCTTCAACGCCGTTGAAGTTGTTACGCAGGATGAAGTTGATCACGCCGCCGATGGCGTCGGAACCGTACACGCCCGAAGCGCCGTCTTTCAGCACTTCCACGTGGTCCACGGCTGCCAGCGGGATCGCGTTGATGTCGACCGCGGTACCGTCGGTGGCGTAGTTGGCCAGACGGCGGCCGTTCACCAGGATCAGGGTCTTGCTGCCGCCGATGCCGCGCAGCGACACGGTGGCTTCGCCGTAGGTCGAGGAGCCGACGCCGGTGGCGCTAGGCACGCCGCCCACTGCCGAAATCGCGGTCACTTGCTGCAGCAGCGCTTCGGTGTTGGTCACGCCCATCTTGGCGATGTCTTCGTGGGTAACGGTCTGAACTGGCAGTGCGCCTTCTGCTTGCGCACGCTTGATCGAGGAGCCGGTGATTTCCACGCGCTGCATAGGAGCATCGGTGGTTTGCGCTTGTGCGGCGAGGGTGCCGAAGGCGACGGCGCCGGAGAACGCCAGGCGCAGCGAGCGCGAGATTACGGTTTCTTTGGTCATGAAATTCCCGATTGAAGAATGGATGTGTTACGGCCACGCCAGAAATTTGGCGCGCCACAAAACGTTGGCTACCCTGGATTTGCTATGTGTTAATTCAGAAAGGGCACAGCGTCTTGCCGACAACCACCACTTCAAACTGAACCAGTACTTCGCTCTCTTTTTTAAGGCCAATCTATTTCTTGAGTCCCCCAGCCTGTGGGGCATACGCCACACCAGCTGATGTCATATGACAACATATGACAGATTTCAGCGTCAATGGACGTTCTGACATCAAGTTAGAAAACAACAAATTAACGCGATATATGTAAAAAGCACGCAGCTTTAAGGGAGATCTAAGAAAGATGTGGGAGGAAGCGGTTTTCGTCAGGGCGACGGAACTTTATTCACTAGTAAAACGTATTCTTGTGAATAAATTTAGCAATGGGGTGGAAAGTAGCTGGGAATAACTTAGAGAATCTTGGCTAAATCACCATTTTTGTCACAAATTTTTACAAATTGGCGGCGCTGCTATTGCGCCATTTTAGTGCAAATTTTGCATCCAAAATAAGGTAACACTTTTTGACATTACTGGTCAATGGAGCGCCAGCACGCTGCGATGGCGCGCCGGATGGCAGGCATTGCCGGTGCAGCACGCCAAGCGCAGAAAGCGGCCGAACCGGCCCAGGGTGTTTGTCACAGGGGCGCAACACAGCAGTTGATCATTGCAATTATGACACTTTCATGTCAGCATCGCAAGACTGCCTTAGCCACTCCGGAGTCTGCATGAAATCCTCATTCAAACTGCTGCAAGTCATCATCACGGCTGCTCTCGCAACTGGTTCCGTATGGGCCGGTGATGCCGGCACGGCGGCACCGGCCGCTGCCAAGGCCGAGGACAAGACTGCCGAAGCCAAGGTCTGGACCAGCAAACACCAGATCAGCCTCGCCGGCAAAGCACTCAGCTACACTGCCAGCGCAGGCACCATGCTGATCAAAAATGACAAAGACGAGCCTGTCGCCCTGTTCGGCTATACCGCTTACGTCAGGGATGGCAAAGAGGATGAGCAGCGTCTGCGTCCCATCGTATTTGCCTACAACGGTGGCCCCGGTTCTTCGTCTGCCTGGCTGCATATGGGCATCATGGGGCCCAAGCGCGCGGTGGTGAAAGATCTGGAAGCCAATACGCGCGGCCCCTTCCTCACCGTCGACAATGAGTACACCATCCTCGATCAGGCCGATATCGTCATGATCGATCCCGTCGGCACCGGCTATTCGCGTGCAGTGGGCAAAGGCGAAGGCAAGGACTTCTGGGGCGTGGATCAGGACATCAGGTCGGTCTCCGACTTCATTGTCAAATACCTGAGCCAGAACAAGCGCTGGTCCTCGCCCAAATTCATCCTTGGCGAGAGTTATGGGGGCATGCGCACGGCCGGGGTAGCTTACGAACTGCTCAGCAAGAAAAATCTGGCATTGAATGGCGTGATACTGGTTTCGCCCTTCCTTGACCACGTTGCCGGCGCCACCGATGCGCAGATCGATACCGTGTATGTCAACTTCCTTTCGACTTATGCGGCAACGGCCTGGTACCACCATGCGCTGGCGCAGCGCCCCGCCGAGCTGCAGCCCTTCCTGCGCGAAGTGGAAGCCTTTGCGCGCGACGTCTATGCGCCGGTGCTGTTCAAAGGCCAGCGTGCCAGTGCCGAAGAACGCCAGCAGGTGCTGCGCGGGCTGGTACGCTACACCGGCATCAGTGCCCAATACTGGGAGCGCGCCAACCTGCGTATCGATGAAGGCCATTTCGTGCAGGAACTCAAACGCGAGACCGGGCGGGTGGTTGCCCGTATCGACAGCCGCTACCAGGGCGAAATCCTCAGCCCGCTGGCCGAGTCGATGAAGCACGATGCCTATGTTTCTTCAATTGCGCCGGCCTTCGTTGCCAGCTTCAACGACTATTACCGGCGCGAATTGAAAGTCGATGCCGAGCGTGAATACGTGTTCAGCGGCGATGTCGCCAAAGACTGGGACTTCCGCCACGTCCAGCCCGACGTGGGAGACAAAGTAACCCAGCCCAATACGGGGGTGGATCTGGCCTGGACCATGAAGCTCAATCCGAAAATGAAAGTGCTGATCGCCACCGGCTACTACGATCTGGCCTGCCCTTACGGCACGGTGGAATATGTGCTCGACCACCTGGACCTGACGCCTGAACTGCGCAACAACATCGGCGTCGATTACTACGAAGCGGGCCACATGATGTATGTCCATCCCGCCTCGATGATCAAGTTCAGGCAGGCACTGGCGAACTTCGTGGAGAGCAACAGCAAATAGCCAGTCCGGCCTCTTGCCGGTACTGGCCGCAAGGATGACCGGGCACCTCAAATGGCGCCTGGCTGGACCGGTGGGAGTTTGTATTGATAAATTAGACTGTTTGATAAAAATACAATACCCTAGCGCCTACCGATAGTTTTTTACGAGCTTTGCATGCTGCAGCTTTTCCCGATACGAACAAAATTCCTGCTCACGGCACTGGGTTTGTGCACCGCGCTGGGCGCGCAGGCGGCCGATGCCACGCTGGCGCGGGTGGGCCGCGAAGTACAAGGCTGTGCCAAACCCGAATGGCCCAAGGAAGCCTTGCGCAAGGAGCAGAGCGGAACGGTGACGCTAGTGTTCGAAATTGATACCGACGGTTCCGTGCTGGAGTCGCGTATCCGCCAGTCCAGCGGTTTCCCTTTGCTGGACGAGGCAGCGCGCACAGCGTTGGCCCGCTGCACTTTCAAGCCGGCGCTGGTTGACGGCGTGCCAACGCGGCGCTGGATGCCGGTGCAGTTTGTGTGGACGCTCGATACTGCTCGCTCGGCCCCGCCGCTCGAGAGTCTGCCGCTGGCGCAGTACCGCAGCGCCGCACTGGCCGGCCAGCGCAGCGCCCTGTTTGCCATTGCGCTGGCCTATGCGCGGGGAACGCCAGATGAGCTGGGCAGTCTGGCGGCAATCCAGCAGAAGCTGGACATCAGCCCCGCTGCCGCACAATTCGAGCTGGCCAACCGCCTGTTTGATGGCAAGGGTATGGCCGCCGACCGCAACGAAGCGCTGGTCTGGTACCGTGCGGCGGCCGAAGCTGCTTACGGCCCGGCCCAGTACCGGCTGGGGGCGCTGTATGACAGCGGGCAGGGGGTGCCGCGCGATGCGGCGCAGGCGATCAGCTGGTATGAGCAAGCTGCTGCGCAAGGCATGCATGAGGCGGAGAACAGTCTGGGGGTGATCTATCACAATGCCCGGGGCGTGCCGCGCGACCATGCCCGAGCCGCTGCGTGGTATCGCAAGGCGGCCGCAGGCGGCGATAGCTGGGGGCAGGCCAATCTTGGGCGGTTGTTCATGCATGGCCACGGGGTGGATAAAGATCCGGCGCAGGCGGCCCACTGGCTGCAACTGGCCGCCGCCAGCGATAACCATGCGGCGCAAGGCGATCTGGCGGTACTGTATTTTCTTGGGCAGGGGGTTCCGGCCGATGAGGTTCTGGGCCGCGCCTATCTGCGCAGGGCCGCCGAGGGCGGCGACCAGATGGCGCAGTTACGTCTGGCCTTGGCACTAGGCTATGGCTTGCATATGCCGATCAATCAGGAGGAGGCGGCAGCCTGGCACCGCAAGCTGGCCGAACGGGGTAATCCGAGCGGACAGAATAATCTTGGCTATGCCTATGAAATCGGCCGCGGCGTGGTGCAGGATGCGGCGCAGGCGCGCGACTGGTATGTGCTGGCGATTGCCCATGGCAACGGCAGTGCCGAAGCTGCGCTGGGCGGCATGTATCAGCGCGGGCAGGGCGTGGAACAGAATCTGCCGCGCGCAATCGAACTATACCAGGCGGCCATCGGCCACCAGAATGCCGATGGCATGACGCGCATGGCGGCATTGCTGGAGGCGGGGCTGGGCGTGGAGCGCGATCCGGCAGCGGCGCGGCTACTGTACGAGCAGGCGGCGGGACGGCAGCATGAAAGCGCCATGCGGCGTCTGGCACAGGCTTACCAGCAGGGCGATCTGGGGCTGGCGCCGGATGCTGAACTGGCCGAGCGCTGGCGGCAAAAAGCCGAGTACAAGGCAGCCCATCCGGTCGACCCGTTTGTGCTTTGATGCTGCGCAGAAAATCAACCGCTGCAGTGCGACGGGCCTAGAGCGCGGTTTCGTAGCCTTCCAGCACGTTGACCACATTCGTGCCCAGCTCCCTGACGGCATAACCGCCTTCGAAGATGAAGGCAGTGGGCAGGTTCAGATAGGCCAGCCGCTCGCCGATGCGCAGGTAGTCGGCGCTTTGCAGCGCGAAGCGCGAGAGCGGATCGCCGGCAAAGGTATCCACCCCCAGCGATACCACCAGCGCATCGGGCGCGAAGCTGCCGAGCCGGATGCAGGCGGTTTCCAGCGCGCTGAACCAGCTGGCTGCACTGCTGCCGGCCGGCAGCGGCAGATTCAGGTTGTAGCCCAGTCCCACGCCTTCGCCTTTTTCATCGGCATGGCCCAGATAGAACGGATATTCGTAGCGCGGATCGGCGTGGATGGAAATGAACAG
>Ga0187842_1000333_pt1 | contig 24355 bp, 17 predicted proteins | sample SpaLakP09_SKY_41_FD_134514 | JGI IMG/M metagenome (GOLD analysis project Ga0187842, IMG submission 134514) | Oligotrophic lake water microbial communities from Sparkling Lake, Wisconsin, USA - SP09_SKY_41 | ecosystem: Environmental > Aquatic > Freshwater > Lake | place: USA: Sparkling Lake... | reverse complement strand
CGTGCTGCAGATCTAGAGCAACGTCGTAAAGACGCGCCTAAGCGTGCTCAAGAAAACAAAGCGGGCACTCAGCTCGATTAATTTATTTTTATTGATTCGCAAATTTACTAGGCAATACATTGGCTAAGATTAAAACGATCTATATCTGTCAGTCCTGCGGGGGAAGCTCTGCTAAATGGCAAGGGCAGTGCCCCTCCTGTCAGGCATGGAATACCTTAGAAGAAGGTGTACCCGAGGTCAGTTCGAACACCCGTTTTCAGGGATTAGCACAATCACTCCCTCGTCAGAAGTTATCGGCTATTAGTGCCGAAGATCTGCCGCGCTTTAGCACGGGCGTTGAAGAATTTGATCGTGTATTAGGTGGTGGATTAGTGCCAGGTGGCGTTGTCCTCTTAGGTGGCGATCCCGGTATTGGTAAATCCACACTGTTGCTTCAAGCGCTTGCAGAGATGAGTGCAGCGGGTATGAATGTCCTCTATAGCAGTGGCGAGGAGTCTGCCGCGCAAATTGCGCTACGAGCAAAGCGTATTGCACTAGATGCGCCTCAATTAGAGGTACTGGCTGAGATTCAGCTAGAAAAGCTTTTATCTATTATGGATACTGTGCGGCCGCAGGTATTGGTAGTCGACTCTATTCAGACTTTGTATTCAGAAGTATTGAGTTCTGCACCAGGCTCCGTGGCTCAAGTGCGTGAGTGTGCAGCTCAATTAACTAGAGCCGCAAAGTCCAGTGGCATCTGCGTCTTAATGGTGGGTCATGTGACTAAGGATGGTCATTTGGCTGGGCCTCGGGTGCTCGAACATATTGTGGATACCGTGCTGTACTTTGAGGGCGATACCCACTCCTCATTTAGATTAGTTCGCTCGATTAAAAATCGTTTTGGTGCGGTCAATGAGTTGGGTGTTTTTGCGATGACCGAAAAAGGTCTGCGTGGTGTTGCTAATCCTTCAGCCATCTTCTTATCGCAGCATGCCGAGATGGTACCCGGTGCCTGCGTATTGGTTACGCAGGAGGGTAGTCGCCCACTCTTGGTAGAAATTCAGGCGCTAGTAGACACGGCGCATATTCCAAACCCACGCCGCTTAGCGGTTGGTTTAGAGCAGGCTCGTTTAGCCATGCTCTTAGCGGTCTTGCATCGTCATGCTGGTATAGCTTGCTTTGATCAAGATGTTTTCTTAAATGCAGTGGGTGGTGTGAAGATTTCAGAACCGGCAGCAGACTTAGCAGTACTACTCGCTATTCAGTCCTCAATTCGGAACAAAGCTTTACCAAAAGAGTTAATCGTATTTGGCGAAGTTGGTTTAGCTGGAGAAATTCGTCCATGCCCACGCGGTCAGGAGCGCTTGAAGGAAGCTGCAAAGCTGGGCTTTACTGTGGCAATTATTCCCAAAGCCAATATGCCTAAGACAAAGATCGCTGGATTAAGAATCATTCCGGTAGAGCGCATCGATCAGGCGATTGCGGCAGCTGCAGAACTCTGAGTAAATTGACATTCTCAGCTTTAGATAGCTACTTAGTGCAAGTCTTCCGCTTGAATGAGTAGTACTTGCTCATCACCAGCAGATACTTCCATCCAAATTACTGGGACCTGTGGAAATGCTTTTTTAAAGTTTTCATATTCATTGCCAATCTCAATCAGAATGGCACCCCGCTCAGATAGATAGTCTGGTGCACCAGCAATGATCTTCCGAATGAGGTCCATTCCATCATGACCTCCAGCCAATGCAAGAGCAGGCTCTGCATGATATTCAGCAGGTAGGGTATTCATGGAACTGGCATTGACGTAGGGTGGATTACAAATGATGAGATCAAAGCGATTGTCATCATGTGCTTCTGGCAAGGCATCCCAGAGATCGCCCTCAAAAAGCTCAATCTGTGAAGTCAGTCCATGACGATCAAGGTTGCGAGAAGCGACTGCTAAAGCAGGCAAACTAATATCGCAAGCACTCAGATGAATATCAGGGCAAGCCATTGCTAATAAGATTGCTAGTGAGCCGTTACCAGTGCAAAGATCTAGCGCCTTACCATCAGCAGGAAGCCAGGGCTCCAGTGAACCATCAGCAATTAACTCAGCAATCCATGAGCGCGGAACAATGCTTTGTTCACTCGAGAAAAATGGCACACCCATTAACCATGCCTCACCTAAAATGTAAGCCAAAGGTTTGCGGGTATTAATACGAGTGTCTGCAATCTCTAAGGCTTTGCTAACTTGCATGGCACTCATGACTTGTTCTAAGTGGTCAAGCGCATCGGTAGGACTCAAACTGAGTTGTTTACTGGTAATCCACAGAGCCTCACTCTGGGCATCGATAGCACCATGACCGTAGTGCAAATCTGCTGCCTCTAGTCGTTCTGCAATTTGATTAATGCATTGATCAAGCGTAAGAGATTGCTGGGGCGCAGGGTCCATAAGGCTTATGTAAATGAATTCACTAGACAGCTTTAGGCAATCAACTGCTCAAGAGTCTTTCGGTAGATATTTTTCAGCGGCACAACATCATCAACGATCACGCATTCATCAATTTTGTGGCTCGTAGCATTGAGTGGGCCAAACTCGACCACTTCTTTACAGATCGTGGCAATAAAGCGACCATCACTTGTACCGCCGGTTGTGGAGAGTTCTGTATCGATTTTGGTTTCAGCTTTAATGGCCTTACGCAGGGCGCCAGCGAGAGCGCCATCACCAGTAATAAATGGGCTTCCACCCAAAACCCAATCAATCTCAAAGTCGAGATCTGCATTTCTGAGTATGCCTTCTAAACGGCTACGAAGTTCCTCTGGCTTGCTTTCAGTAGAGAAGCGGAAATTAAAGTCAATTGTCAACTCACCAGGAATGACATTGTTTGCACCAGTACCCGCATGGATATTGGAGATCTGAAAACTCGTTGGCTGAAAATATTGATTGCCTTTATCCCACTCGGTCTCAACTAGTGATTGAATAGCAGGTGCTGATAAGTGAATGGGATTTTTGCCAAGATGGGGGTAGGCAATATGCGCCTGAATACCCTTCACCCGAAGCTTTCCAGAGAGCGAGCCACGACGACCATTTTTAATCATGTCACCAAGTTGATCGACTGAAGTAGGCTCACCAATCACGCAGTAATCTAAACGTTGACCATGCTTTTGCAAGCGCTCGCACATGATGACGGTGCCATCGTTTGCTGGTCCTTCTTCATCACTTGTAATCAAAAAGGCAATCGAGCCCTTATGATTGGGATGAGTCACAACAAATTCTTCAGTAGCAACCACAAATCCTGCAAGAGAGGTTTTCATATCGGCAGCGCCACGGCCATAGAGCATGCCATTACGAATGGTTGGTGTGAATGGATCGCTTGTCCATTTTTCTAAGGGCCCGGTAGGGACAACATCAGTATGACCAGCAAACATCAAGACTGCAGCTTGATCACCAGCCGTACCCTTTTTAATTGCCCACAGATTGGTAACCTGGAAATTCTCAGGTCCGCTGACAACGCTCTCTGTATGAAAGCCAATCGCCTGAAGGCGTTTGGCGATGAGCTCCTGACAACCCCCATCCACCGGGGTTACCGAACGGCATGAGATAAGGGCTTCAGTTAACTCAAGGGTGGCACTCATCGGTTTAACTTAATCGCGCAAGAGTTCGTTAATTGCAGTCTTTGCTCTAGTTTGAGCATCTACTTTTTTCACAATGATGGCAGCGTACAAGCTGTATTTGCCACAAGCAGAAGGCAGGGAGCCTGGCACCACTACTGAACCAGCTGGTACACGGCCGTAATGGATTTCACCGGTTTCGCGGTCATAGATCTTAGTACTTTGACCAATATATACGCCCATGGAAAGAACAGCGTTTTCTTCGATCACCACGCCTTCAACTACCTCAGAGCGGGCGCCGATAAAGCAGTTATCTTCAATAATGACTGGACCCGCTTGGATTGGCTCTAAAACACCACCAATACCAACGCCACCAGAAAGGTGAACGTTTTTACCAATTTGGGCGCAAGAACCAACAGTTGCCCAAGTGTCGACCATAGTGCCTTCGCCGACATAAGCGCCAATATTGACGTAGGAAGGCATTAAAACGGCATTTTTGCCAATAAATGAGCCACGACGAGCCATTGCAGGGGGAACCACGCGGAAACCGCCATTGGCGAAGTCTTCCGCAGTGTAGTTTTCAAACTTACTGGGCACTTTGTCGTAGAACTGGGTATAGCCACCAGCACCCATGGGCTTGTTGTCTTCCAGGCGGAAAGAAAGCAAAACTGCCTTTTTGACCCATTGGTTTACCTCCCATTTGCCGACACTAAGGCGCTCGGCCACTCGAATACTGCCAGTATTGAGGCCCTCGAGGACGGCATTCACCGCGTTACGAATTTCCCCAGAAACGGCTTCAGGAGACAGGTTTGCGCGGTTTTCCCAGGCTTGATCAATGATGCTTTGTGGTGATTTGCTCATGCTTTTCAGTTAACTATCAGATTGTTAAGGGGTTTTGCCCCTGGATGTAGATTAATCATTATATCGGTGGGGCAAAAACCCGTGCGGGGAACCCTAAGCTTGCTATCATCTTCCCACTTTAGTAATAATTTTTACCCCCTTATTTGAACCCCTTACCCCCCTGCAAAGTACGCCGTGCAACTGAAATCTATCAAACTTTCTGGCTTTAAGTCCTTCGTCGATCCAACCCATTTTGAAATGCCAGGTCAATTGATCGGTATTGTGGGTCCTAACGGTTGCGGAAAGTCGAACATTATTGACGCTGTCCGTTGGGTTTTAGGTGAATCTCGCGCTAGTGAGTTGCGTGGAGAATCCATGCAAGATGTTATTTTTAATGGTTCTGGTTTGCGTAAGTCTTCTGGACGTGCCAGCGTAGAGCTCATTTTTGACAATTCAGAGGGGCGCGCTCAAGGTCAGTGGAGTGCCTTTACAGAATTAGGCATTAAACGTGTGCTGACGCGTGATGGTAATTCTAGTTATTACGTCAATAATCAAGTGGTACGCCGTAAAGATATTCAAGATATTTTCTTGGGAACTGGTATGGGTCCAAGAGGCTACGCCATTATTGGTCAGGGCACGATCAACCGCATTTTGGAAGCAAAGCCAGAAGAGTTGCGTGTTTTCTTGGAAGAAGCTGCAGGCGTTTCTAAATATAAAGAGCGCCGTAAGGAAACCGCCTCACGACTTGAAGATACTAAAGAGAACTTAGTGCGCGTGGAAGATATTCTGCGTGAGCTCGATCAACAGTTAACTCGTTTAGAGAAGCAGGCCACTGTAGCTGAGCGCCATGCTGAGCTGTCTTCTGAGATGAAGTCTCAGCAACAGTTACTGTGGTTTGTTCGTCAGACCGAGGCTGGTAAAGAGCAAGAGCGTCACGCTAACGGAATCCGCGATACGCAAGTGAGTTTAGAAGAGCAGACTGCAAAAATGCGGCATGCTGAAACCGAACTGGAAACTATGCGCACTGAACAGTACGCATTGCAAGATAGGGTTTCTCAAGCCCAAGGTGATTTGTATCAAACCAATGCTGATGTTAGTCAGGTGGAGTCACAGATTCGTTACGTGCAAGAAGCTCGTCAGCGTCTGCAACAACAAACCCTAGATTTACAGGCTCAACTACAGCGCTGGACTGTTCAAGAAACTGATGCTGCACAAGCGCAACGTACTGCTGAGCAAGAGCTCAGCTTAGCTGAGGAAAAAGAACAAACATTATTTGCGGATTTATCCAGTTTGCAAGAGCAAATGCCAAGTCGCGAAGATGCTTATCAAGTTAATGCGCGCGGTCTTGATGATGCCCGTCAGAGCTTGGCAGCAATTGATCAGCGCCTTGCTAGCTTGGGTGAGCGCGTTAAGGCAATTACCGCTCAATTAGAAGAACTCAAAGGGCGCGATACCCGCCTTGAAGCAGAACTTGCTGGTATGCGTAGGCCGGATGCCGAAGCTTTGCAAATGGCGATTGATCGTCATGCCATGGCACAGCGCAAAGTGGATGAGGCCAAACAAAAAGCTGGTGAGGCTCAGCAACGCGTCCCTGCAGCAGATGAGGCGCGTAATACTGCGCAACAACAGATTCAGTCAGCTAACCAAGAGTTGGCGCAAACCGAAGCAAAACTGACTGCTTTGACTGCCTTGCAGGCCAGCGTTCAGGCGCAAGGAAAGATTGGCCCATGGCTTGAGAGTAAGGGTTTAAAAGAGAGTAAGCGTCTGTGGCAGGAGCTCAAAGTTGAGAGTGGTTGGGAAGCTGCTTTGGAGTCTGTATTACGCGAGCGTTTGGCAGCTGTTACCGCTAAGAGTGTTCAGGAAACTTTAGCTTTAGCTAATGACGCACCTCCAAGTCGTTTGGCTATTTTATTGACCGAGGATATTTCTCCTGCGCACACAGCGGTGCCAGCAGATTTCTCTCCCTTGTTAACTCGTGTTCAGAGTGCGGGTGCACCGCGCGTAGCAGCCGTATTGCAAGAGTGGTTAGATAATATCTATATTGCCAATAGCCTTGAGGATGCTTTGCATCGCCGTGAGAAATTACCCGCGGGCGGCGCCTTTGTTACTCAACAAGGTCATCTAGTGAGTCGTGTTGGTGTTCAGCTCTACGCTGCAGACTCTGAGCAGGCTGGCATGCTGGCACGAGCTCAAGAGATGGAAAGTCTCGAGAAGCAATTGCGCGCCCAAAAATTGATCCAGAGTGAGCTGCAAGGTGAACTAGATCAATGCGCTGCCAACTATCAAGCCGCCCATCAAGCTGCAGAACAGACACGTATCTATGCTGAACAAGCAGTACAAGAAGTGCATGGGTTTGAAGTAGAAAGAATGCAATTAACTCAAGCTGAAGAAAAATATAGTCAGCGCGCCGAACAGATTCAGGGTGAATTGAGTGAAATACGTCAACAGATTGAGCAGTTGGGTCAAACTCAAGAGCAATCTTCTGCAGAGCTCTCTCAGTCAGAGGAATCTAAGCAAGCGCTGCAAGAGAATTTGGCTGTTGCGCAGGAAAAAATTGAGTTAGCTACACAAGAGCGCGATCGTCTCCGTGAATCTTTGCGCTCTTCAGAAATGTCTGCTCAAGAGGCGGCATTTGCAACTCGCTCCCTACAGCAGCGCATTACTGATTTGCAGCGCGATCAAAGTACTGCTCGCGTTCAGATTATGGAGATTCAGGATAAGCAGGCTACTTCAGAACAAGAGCTTGAGTCTCTCAGTGATGAAGAAGCGCAAGATAAATTACAAGATCTATTGCTTGCCCGCAGTGCCCGTGAAGCTGCTCTGGCAAATGCGCGAACTGAGCAAGATGCTTTATTGCATCAGTTACGTGAAGCGGATGAAGTGCGCTTGCAGATTGAGCGTAGTCTCCAACCCATGCGCGACAAGGTTGTAGATTTACAGTTGCGTGAACAAGCTGCCCGTTTGAACTTTGAGCAATTTGCAACCTTACTGTCTGATGCAGAAGCTGATTTAACAGCCTTAGAAGCAAACTTTAGCCCAGACCTCAAAGTGGGTGCATTGCAGACTGAAGTCAATCGCCTAAATACGGAGATACAGTCTTTGGGTCCAGTCAATATGGCTGCACTCGATGAACTTTCAAGCTCCCGCGAGCGTAAGCAGTTCTTGGATGCACAGTCTGCTGACTTGAATGAAGCAATGCAGACTTTGACAGATGCGATCGCTAAGATTGACGCAGAAACTCGTGATCTCTTGCAAGCTACCTTTGATCAGGTGAATATCCATTTTGGTAAGCTGTTCCCCGAGCTCTTTGGTGGTGGTCATGCTGAATTAGTCATGACAGGTGAGGAGATTTTGGATGCTGGCGTGCAAGTCATGGCTCAACCCCCAGGCAAGAAGCTTAGTTCCATCTACTTGTTATCTGGCGGCGAAAAAGCTCTAACCGCAATTGCCCTAGTCTTTTCTCTCTTCCTACTCAATCCAGCGCCGTTCTGCTTGCTTGATGAGGTCGATGCACCGCTAGATGATGCGAACACCTTGCGTTATTCGAAGATGGTTGCCAAAATGTCCAATAAGACACAATTTGTGTTCATCTCACATAACAAGATCACCATGGAAATTGCCCATCAACTGATTGGTGTCACCATGCAGGAGCAGGGTGTATCTCGTATCGTGGCGGTAGATATCTCCTCTGCAGTATCGATGGTGGAGGCAGCTTAAGTGGATCTAGAGCAAATCATGACAGCTTTGGGTTTGTCTGACTTGCAGTTTGCTTTGGCTGTTATTGGTCTACTACTTTTGATATTAGTGGCCATTCTGAATGTGAAATATGCTCGCGCACGTCGCAAGACGAAAGCAAGTGAATACCCGCTCGATGATCGCTTTGCTCATGAGTCTTCCTTTGGTCAAGGTTTTGCCGATGCTGAAAACCGTGCAGAACCTTTTTTTGGCGACAAAAATCTGCCTGTTATTGGCGCCCCAGAAATTTTTTCCATCGATCCCAGAATTGACTGTGTTATTGCACTGCGATTTGATCAAGCAATTAGTGGGGCTGAGATTCTTGATGAAATGAAGGTATGGGCTGATGAGCCAAGCACCCTAACAGCACGCTGGATGTGTGAGGGCTTAAATGCTGATGTCGATTCATCGGAAGAGTGGGGTCCTTTGCTTCCTGAAGCTTCTTATTCTGAGTTACAACTTGCTATTCAGTTAGCAAGTCGTCGCGGCCCAATTGGCGTCTTGGAATTATCTGACTTTTGTTCTAGAGCTCAAGCCCTAGCCACAACGCTTGGCTCCCAAATCGATATGCCCAGTGTTAGCGCTATGCTAGACAAAGCTAAAGATCTGGATGCAATGGCAGCTGAAAGTGATATTCAATTAAGTATTAATGTGCTGTTTGATGAGACATGCTCATGGTCTAACTTTGATTCTCTTATCCGTCAGCGTGGGTTTATCTTAGCTCGCAATGGCCTGACCTATCAATACTTTAGTAATCGAGCACCCATTTTTAGTACTAGTGATCTCAACCCTGGTCGGCCAGTTCAGCAGCTGACTTTTCTATTAGAGGTTCCATTGGTTGCCTATGAAGAGAAAGCCTTTGAGCGCATGCTAGGAGAAGGTTTTGAACTTGCTCAACTTGCTCATGGGCGCTTAGTTGATGACAACGGTATTAATCTGACGGAAACCTCGATTCATAGCATTCGTCAACACCTTGATGGTTTATATGAAAACCTTGAGAGCAGTGGTGTACCTGCAGGATCCTCTGCCGCTAGCAGACTTTTTAGCTAAGGAAGCACTTTGTCGTCCCCTAGTCCGACAAATTTAGCGGATCGTTACACATTCTTACAAGTCGAGTTGGCACGCTTAGAGCATGCCTACTATGTTTTGGACAACCCAATAGTTCCCGATAGTGAGTATGACCGCTTATATCGTGAGCTGCTCGATATTGAAGCGACTCATCCAGAGTGGATTACTTCCGAGTCCCTCTCTCAAAGGGTGGGTGGTACGGCACTAAAGGCATTTGATTCAGTGACGCATGCGGTACCCATGCTTTCTTTAAATAATGCCTTTGAAGATGCGGAGCTCATTGCTTTTGATCGTCGCTGCCGTGAAAGTTTGCATGTTGATCAAGTAGATTACGCAGCTGAACTCAAGTTTGATGGCTTGGCAATCTCCTTGCGCTATGAGAATGGCTCTTTAGTGCGGGCTGCAACTCGGGGTGATGGTGCTAGCGGTGAAGATGTGACTGCCAATATCAAAACGATTCGAGCAATCCCCTTAAAGCTAACTGGTAAAAATATTCCAGCAGTACTGGAAGTGCGCGGTGAAGTCTTTATGTATCTGAAAGACTTTCAGAAGATGAATGAGCAAGCATCTACTCAAGGCGAAAAAGAATTTGCTAATCCTCGTAATGCTGCAGCAGGTAGCTTGCGCCAATTGGATTCCAATATCACTGCTAAGAGACCGCTATCGTTCTTTGCTTATGGACTTGGTGCATTAGAGCCCCAGTCCTGGCTTCCCAAAACTCATGAAGAGTTGCTCAATGCTTACATCACACTGGGCTTACCAGTTTGTTCGGAGCGCCGTGTCCTTAAATCAATAGAAGATATTCTGACCTTCTACAACGAGGTTGGCGCTAAACGAGACTCTCTACCTTATGACATTGATGGTGTGGTCTATAAAGTCAATTCCTTGGCAGACCAGGCTAAGCTAGGATTCGTATCGAGAGCCCCACGTTTTGCCTTGGCACATAAGTTCCCGGCACAAGAAGCCTTAACTACGGTACTGGGTATTGATGTGCAAGTAGGCCGTACTGGAGCGATCACACCAGTTGCTAGATTAGCTCCAGTAGAGGTGGGAGGTGTTACAGTCACTAACGCTACCTTACATAATGAAGATGAAGTCAGGCGTAAGGATGTCCGTATTGGTGATACCGTTTCAGTCAGAAGGGCGGGGGATGTGATCCCTGAGGTAGTTTCTGTAGTGAAAGAACGAAGACCAGCCAAGACGACAGAATTCGTAATGCCAACAAATTGCCCAGTATGTGAATCTCATATTGAACGCTTAGCAGATGAAGCAGTGGCGCGTTGTAGTGGTGGACTGTTCTGCGGGGCGCAACGCAAACAGGCTTTAATTCATTTTGCGCATAGAAGAGCGCTAGATATTGAAGGTTTAGGCGAGAAGATTGTGGATCAATTAGTGGATCATAATTTAGTCAGAACACCTGCCGATCTTTACCGCCTCGGCTTTACTGCGATTGCGAATCTGGAGCGCATGGGTGAAAAGTCAGCAGACAATCTCATTCAATCAATTAACCAATCCAGAAACACCACCTTAGCTAGATTTATCTTTGCCTTAGGTATTCGTCATGTTGGTGAGACTACGGCTAAAGACCTAGCAAACCACTATCAGTCCATGCACGCTCTGATGGATGCAGATATTGAAGATCTGCTTACTGTAAAAGATGTGGGACCAGTTGTAGCTGATTCCATTACTAGCTTTATGGAAGAGACACATAACAGAGAAGTGATTGAGCAATTGCTGGCCTCGGGTATGCAGCTCTCGGTAGAAGAGAAAGTGATCAGTGCAGCAGTTGTAGGAAAAACTTTTGTACTCACGGGTACATTCCCAACGATGACCCGAGACGAAGCCAAAGACTTACTTGAAAAAGCGGGCGCTAAAGTAGCGGGCTCAGTTTCTAAGAAAACGGATTATGTAGTAGCAGGAACAGACGCTGGTAGTAAGTTGACTAAAGCAGAAGAGCTAGGAGTTTCAGTGATTGATGAAGCGGCGATGTTAGAGTTGCTGAAGTAGCTTACATTCAAACTATGGTGAGCCTTGCAAAAACTCCAGCGATTGCTCTAGGCGCCCAGCGCCTCTAGTAAATCTGTCTCTAGTAAGATTTGCAGTTTTGGATTTTTACTCAAGTTAGCAGCATCCAATAGGAACACATCTTCTACGCGCTCACCCAAGGTGTTGATCCTGGCGGTATGCAAGGAAACCTGATGTTTGGCTAAGACTCTGGAGATTGCATAAAGTAGGCCAGTGCGATCGCTTGCCGAGAGAGACAATGCGTAGTAATGTCCACGCTCATCTGGCGTCATATGTACTCGTGGCTGGATTGGGAAGGTGCGCGATTGCCTCGAGAGGCGACCCATACTTGGTGATGGTAAGGGCTCATTATGTTGTAGTGCGGCTGTGAGCTCATATTCAACAAGCTGAATGAGGTCTCGATAGCTGCCAGCTTCATCAATTAAGTTACTTCCCGAGATTTGGAAAGTGTCGAGTGCATAGCCATGCTTGGTTGTATGAATGCGGGCATCCCAAATAGAGAAGCCATGGTGCTCAAAGTAGGCACAAATTCTGGCGAACAGGTCTTCCTGGTCCTTTATGTAGACAGCAATCTGTAAACCCTCACCGACCGGGGAAAGACGAGCGCTCACCACCGGAGTTTCACTATCAAGCTTATTAAATAGATGGCGTGTGAGCCAGGCGATATCAGCAGCATCTTGGCGTAAGAAGAATGCAACATCTAGCTGCTGCCAAAGCTTTTCGTAAGCGGAGTCTTCGATTCCATAAAGTCGTAGCTTAATACGCGACTCCTCTTGATGCTGTGCTAACTCTGAAGATGCATCTGGTTTTGCGCCACCCAGTACGCGCAGGGTTGCGCGATAAAGATCCTCTAGTAATTTGCCTTTCCAGGCATTCCAGACTTTTGGGCTGGTTCCACGGACATCAGCAACGGTTAATAGGTAGAGTGCAGTAAGGTGACGCTCATCACCAACTTTCTTAGCAAACGCTTGCACCACTTCTGGATCAGTAATATCTTGCTTCTGCGCTACTTGGCTCATGTTCAGATGTTCTGCTACCAACCAAATGATCAGTTCCGTATCCGCTTTATCTAAGCCGTGGTCTTTAGCGAATTTGCGTACATCGGCTTTACCAAGTTCAGAATGGTCCCCACCCCGACCTTTAGCAATATCATGAAAGAGGGCGGCAATGACTAATAACCAGGGTTTTTCAAAATGGGCGATGAGGCTGCTGCAGAATGGAAATTCATGTGTATGTTCAACCACCATAAAGCGTCGCACATTACGCAAGACCATCAAGATATGTTGATCAACCGTATACACATGAAATAAATCATGCTGCATTTGACCCACGATATTTCTAAAAGCTGGTAAGTAACGTCCAAGCACGCTGGAGCGATTCATGAGTTGGAATGCTCTGCTGACACCCTCTGGCTCCTTCAGTATCTCAATAAAGAGCGCGCGATTTACAGGATCTTTACGCCATTTGCTATCCATCTTCTGCCGCGCGTTATATAGAGCTCTAAAAATAGTGGCTGAAAGACTTTTGACGTTCGCAGTTTGTGCAAACACAAGAAAGGTGCGCAGTATTTGTTCTGGATGTCTCTGAAATAATTGAGGATCAGTAATGTCTAAGACGCCCTGACGCTCTATAAAGTGCTCATTACCTTCGCCAGCAATGGCGTGTGTCGTTTTAGATTCCTGAGGAAAGAGTAGTGCTTCTATGTTTTGCAGGAGCACATCATTTAATTGATTGACTGCTTTGGCAGCCCAATAGTAACGACGCATGATGGCTTCACTGGCTAGCCTAGAAGATTCCTCTTTGATACCCATGGCAGCAGCAAGCGCAGTTTGCAAATCAAACACCAAAACATCTTGTCGGCGTCCAGCAAGTAAATGTAAGTTAGCACGTAGGTTTTCTATGAAGCGTTGATTACGATTAAGCTCGGTTAACTCGCGTTGTGTAATAAGACCGGCAATATTAAGATCTTTAAAGCTAGCACCCAAGTGTGCTGCTTTACTCACCCAGGAGATCACCTGCAAGTCACGTAATCCGCCGGGACTCTCCTTGCAGTTGGGCTCCAATGAATAAGGTGTATCTTGGTATTTGTAATGACGTTGGATCTGTTCTGCTAACTTAGCTTGGAAGAATGCCTTTGGATCGAGATTCTTTTCATAAATGGATTCAAACTCTTTGAAGAGTGATTTCTTGCCACAGATCAGTCGTGACTCCAGCAGAGAGGTGCGCACCGTAATGTCTTGCTCTGCTTCAGAGATACATTCAGCCACTGTCCTAACAGAGGAGCCGATCTCTAAGCCCGTATCCCAACATTGCGCTACAAACCGTTCAATTTTGCTAGCTAGTACTTCTTCAAAATATTGCTTCTCTGCTGGCAGCAGAATCAAAATATCAATATCTGAATAAGGGAAGAGTGCCCCTCGACCAAAGCCACCTACCGCTACTAAGGCAGCATCCGCATTCAGCTCACAAGAGTCCCACAGGCTCATGAGCAATTCATCACTGAGTTTACTCAGTTGCTTAGTTAGCCTACCGACAACTTGATGCTCACGAAAATCTGTATAAGCTAATTCGCGTGCTGCTCGTAAGCCAGCAATGTCCGCAATTGGCTTAGAGCTTGAGAGGGTTTGAGCCATCGAGCAGTATGTATTTAAGCAGTAGCTTGACTTGGTCTAAATGAAAGACCTTTAACGCAATCTGGTACAGGGTTGCTGCCCTCAGACCAGGTAAGTACCTCTACCCCAGTTGCTGTTACCAAGAGCGTATGCTCCCATTGAGCAGACAAGCTACGATCTTTAGTTTTCACAGTCCATTGATCAGGCATAGTGCGAATATCTCGTTTACCTGCGTTAATCATTGGCTCAATTGTGAAGGTCATACCTTCTTTGAGTTTTTCGCCGGTACCAGGACGACCATAGTGAAGAATTTGCGGGTCTTGATGGAATACTTTACCAATACCGTGTCCGCAGTATTCACGAACGACAGAGTAGCCGGCACTTTCAGCATGCGTTTGAATGACATGGCCAATATCACCTAGTGATGCACCAGGTTTGACTTGGGCTATGCCCAGCCACATGCATTCAAAAGTAACCTGCGTCAGACGTTTTGCGAGTACCGATACTTCGCCAACCATAAACATGCGGCTGGTGTCACCGTAGTAGCCATCAGGAGTAATGACGGTGATATCCAAATTAACGACGTCACCTGTTTTCAAAATCTTCTCACCAGGAATGCCATGACAAATTACATCATTGACAGAGGTGCAGATGGATGCCGGAAAGGGTGGGTAGCCAGGCGGTTGATAGTTCAGTGGGGCTGGGATCGTCTTTTGAACATCACGCATGTAGTCATGGCAGATGCGGTCCAGTTCAGCGGTGCTGACGCCCGCTTTGACGTGGGGCGCTACATGATCAAGAACTTCACTGGCTAAGCGGCCAGCTTCGCGCATCCCTTGGATGTCTTTTTCGGCGGTAAATACACTATTCATGCCTTGATTATCAACGACTTGGGGGTTTTTAGTAGAGGTCTATTGCCTAATTTTTAGGCAATTACCCCATATACTGGGCTTCTAATTAGTGTTTTGCCGCTTGATCCTCATCCTTGGGAGGGGTGGGAGCTAGCTAGATCATTGATATTTAAGCTATAATTTTGGACTCAGCTCAATTTTTGATCTGAAATATCGGGTTGAGCCTTCCAGGGTGGCGCTTTTTAGCGCAGCTAGGACTCAATCTCAGAAACCAACCCTTAGGAGAAGTTATGTCAGTAACTATGCGTCAAATGCTAGAAGCCGGTTGCCATTTTGGTCACCAAACCCGTTTCTGGTCCCCAAGAATGGCCCCTTATATTTTCGGCCATCGCAACAAAATTCACATCATCAATTTGGAAAAAACATTGCCAATGTTTCAGGATGCCCTGAAATTTGCAAAACAAATTGCTGCTAATCGTGGAACTATCTTATTCGTAGGTACAAAGCGTCAATCACGCGAGATCATTGCTGAAGAAGCTGCTCGTGCTGGTATGCCTTATATCGACAGCCGTTGGTTGGGCGGTACGCTCACTAACTTTAAAACTGTTAAAGGTTCCCTCAAGCGCTTGAAGGACATGGCAGTTGCTAAAGAAGCTGGTGATTGGGAAAAGCTTTCTAAGAAAGAAGCCTTGACGAATGATCGCGATCTCGACAAGCTACAAAAAGCGCTTGGTGGTATTCAAGATTTAAATGGCGTTCCTGATGCGATTTTCGTAGTTGACGTCGGCTATCACAAGATTGCAATTACTGAAGCAAACAAGCTGGGTATTCCGGTTATCGCTGTTGTGGATACCAACCACTCACCTGAAGGTGTCGATTACATCATTCCTGGTAACGATGACTCTAGTAAGGCTGTATTGCTCTACACACGCGGTATTGCTGATGCAATCCTTGAGGGCAAATCCAATTCTGTTCAAGAAATCTTGACTGCCGTTAAAGAAGGCGAAGAAGAGTTTGTTGAGGAAGGGAAAGCTGAATAATGGCTGCTATTACCGCTGCAATGGTTGGCGAGTTACGCGCCAAAACTGATGCCCCGATGATGGAGTGCAAAAAAGCATTGACTGAAGCTGATGGTGATATGGCTCGCGCAGAAGAAATTCTGCGTGTGAAGCTCGGTAGCAAAGCTGGTAAGGCTGCATCTCGCGTTACTGCTGAAGGAATTGTCGTCTCATTCATCGATGGTACTAACGGTGCCCTGCTTGAAGTGAACTGCGAAACCGACTTTGTCTCTAAGAACGATGACTTCTTGGCATTTACTAATGAGTGCGTCAAATTAGTTGCTCAAAAAAATCCAGCTGACGTTGCTGCATTGCTTGCATTGCCAATGAATGGCCAAACAGTGGATGAAGTTCGGAGTGCGCTCATCGGTAAGATCGGCGAAAACATCATGCCGCGTCGCTTTAAGCGTTTTGCTGGTAGCAGTAAGTTGGTTTCTTATCTCCACGGTACTCGTATTGGTGTCATGGTTGAATTCGAAGGTGATGAGACTGCCGCTAAAGATGTAGCAATGCATATTGCTGCAATGAAGCCAGTGGCTTTGTCGATGGCTGATGTTCCTGCCGAAGCAATTGCGATTGAGCGTAGCGTTGCCGTTCAAAAGGCTGCTGAATCTGGTAAACCACCAGAAATCGTTGAGAAGATGGTTGAAGGTTCTATTCAGAAGTACCTCAAAGAGGTTTCTTTGTTGAACCAAACTTTCGTTAAGAACGATAAGCAATCTGTTGAGCAAATGCTCAAGGCCGCTAACACAACCATCAAGGGTTTCACCATGTTTGTTGTGGGTGAGGGTATTGAGAAGCGTCAGGACGACTTTGCAGCCGAAGTTGCTGCTCAGGTTGCCGCTGCTAAAGGCGCTTAATTAGCTTTGACATTACTGGGCTTACCCAGCAAGGCTTGAATCCTCAAAAGGGCACGGGAATCTTGGTTTCTGTGCCCTTTTGTTTGATCTGTGCCAAGCCCTTTATAATTTGGGCAAGATATTAAAAAGTACTTAAAGATCAATACGCTAAGCGAGTAAATTGCCTGGCTAATTACGGAAAATAAAACAATGCCAGCCTACAAACGTGTGCTCTTAAAACTCTCTGGTGAAGCCCTGATGGGGGATGATGCTTTTGGTATCAATCCAATCACCATTGATTCTATGGTGAAAGAAATTGCTGATGTTGTGAATAGTGGGGTGGAGTTAGCGATTGTGATTGGCGGCGGAAACATTTTCCGCGGTGTAGCAGGTGGGGCAGCTGGAATGGATCGTGCCACAGCCGATTACATGGGAATGCTTGCAACTATGATGAACTCCCTGGCGCTTCAAGATGCTTTGCGCCAAAAAGGCGTTGAGGCGCGCGTCCAGTCCGCCTTAAGAATGGATCAAGTGGTTGAGCCTTACATTCGTCCACGTGCAATCCGTGCTTTGAGTGAAGGCAAGGTAGTAATATTCGCAGCGGGTACTGGTAACCCTTTCTTTACTACTGATACCGCTGCAGCTTTGCGTGGTGCAGAGATGGGCGTAGAGATTGTGCTCAAAGCAACCAAGGTTGATGGTATTTATAGTGCTGATCCTATGAAGGATCCAGCAGCCACTCTTTATAAAACCATTACTTTTGATGAAGCCATCATCAAAAACTTGCAGGTCATGGATGCCACTGCTTTTGCATTGTGCCGTGACCGTAAATTACCCATTAAAGTGTTTTCGATTCTCAAGCCAGGTGCGTTGATGCGTGTAGTCCAAGGCGAATCTGAAGGTACTTTAGTACACGTTTAATAGGAGGCTTGATGTCAGCAGCAGAAATTAAAACCACTACCGATCAAAAGATGCAGAAGTCTCTTGAGGCTCTGAAAGCTAATTTGGCGAAGATTCGATCCGGCCGTGCAAACCCCGGAATTTTGGAGCACATTCAGGTGGATTACTACGGTAATCCAACACCACTGAGTCAAGTGGCTAGCTTAGGTCTGGCTGATGCTAGAACTATCAACGTTCAGCCATTTGAAAAGACTATGGTTGGCGCAATCGAGAAGGCTATTCGTGATTCTGACTTGGGCTTAAATCCTGCATCGCAAGGTACGGTCATTCGTGTACCAATGCCTGCGCTGACTGAAGAGCGTCGCCGTGACTTGACAAAGGTTGTTAGAACCGAAGGCGAAGATACCAAGATTGCCGTACGTAATTTACGCCGTTATGCCAACGAGCATTTAAAGCGCCTTACTAAAGATAAAGAAATTTCTGAGGATGAAGAGCGTCGTGCGACTGATGAGATTCAAAAGATGACCGATCGTGCAGTAGTTGATATCGATAAGATCATTTCTAAAAAAGAAAAAGAGATCATGACGGTTTAGTCGTCAGATTAATTTTTATTCATCACTATCCATGACTCAGCATATTAGCTCTACCTTAGTTATTCCTGAGGTGAGTGTCATTCCTCGCCATGTCGCCATCATCATGGATGGTAATGGTCGGTGGGCTAGTAAGCGTTTTATGCCTCGTGTGGCGGGTCATTCTGAAGGATTAGCTGCTGTTCGTAAAATTGTTCAAGAGTGCCGCACTCTGGGTGTGGAATATCTGACCATTTTTGCCTTTAGTTCTGAGAACTGGCGCCGCCCACCAGAAGAGGTGGGCTTTTTAATGAAGCTATTTTTAAAGTCATTAAAAGGTGAAATTTCTCGCCTAGCTGAAAACGATATCTCCTTGCGGCTGATTGGTGACTTAAGTCGCTTTGATTCCGCCATTCAGGAAATGGTGCAATTCTCTGTAGATAAAACTGCTGACTGTAAAGCGCTTACTTTGACTGTGGCCGCGAATTATGGTGGACGTTGGGATATTTTGCAGGCGATGCGAAAATGTTTACTAGCTAATCCAAATTTAAAGCCTGAGGAAGTTTCTGAAGAATTACTACAGCCTCATTTGTCGATGGCTTATGCACCAGAGCCTGATTTATTTATTCGTACTGGTGGAGAACAGCGGGTGAGTAATTTCTTGTTGTGGCAATTGGCTTATACCGAACTCTATTTCACCGACATCCTCTGGCCTGATTTTGATGAAGCAGAACTCCATAAGGCATTTGATTGGTTTGGTCAGCGTGAACGTCGCTTTGGCCGTACCAGCGCTCAGTTGGTATCTGAGTCAATAAGCGACCCAGTTTAAGAGCCTGCTCACCCCTCTATGCTAAAAACTCGAATCATCACCGCCATAGTTCTGATGGCAGTGCTATTGCCCATCTTGTTTTTGTTGCCGCCGTATTATCTCGGTGCCTTTTTCTTAGTTGCGCTTCTTGCTGCAGCTTGGGAATGGAGTCGTATTCTTGCTCCAGAGGCTAAGAAGGCCGCATGGCTCTATGCTATTTTTTGTCTGGTGATCATTTTATTTTTATTGGGTATGCAGGCGGTCTCATGGCAGTTCTCGTTGCTAATGATGTCTGTCTTATTTTGGATTTTTCTTGCGCCTTTTATTTTGGCAAAGGGTATGAATCTCTCTCTGCAGAAGGTTAAGCCTTTCTACAGCATTCTTGGAATAATTATTCTCCCAGCAACATGGTTCGCATTAGTCTTCTTGCGTGAACTGGGTTTGGTATTTTTATTGAGCAGTATGGCCTTAGTCTGGGTTGCTGATATTGGCGCTTACTTTATTGGTAAGGCATTTGGTAAACATAAGCTGGCTGCCCAAATTAGCCCAGGAAAATCCATTGAAGGTGCTATAGGGGGTTTAGTGCTGTGCTATCTGTACGCACTCTTATGCGTAGTGTATTTACCTCTTGGAGATACTTTGTTTGGCGCGTGGGCGATTCGCTTTGGTTGGGCACCAATGTTTTTGATGGTGACAGTATTGGCAGCATTCAGTGTGTTCGGTGATTTATTTGAGTCACAGTTAAAGCGCTTAGCAGGTGTCAAGGACAGTAGTCATTTATTGCCTGGGCATGGTGGCGTCCTCGATCGCGTTGATGCACTTATTCCGACAATGCCTATTGCCGCTTTGTTAGCAGGATCGATTTGATGACGATTAGGCAAGTTGCTATCTTAGGCTCTACAGGATCCATCGGTGTAAATACGCTCGATGTCATTCGTGCGCATCCTGATCGCTTCAAGGTAGTGGCGCTGACTGCTGCAAAACAAATTGAGCGCCTAGCTGAGCAATGTATCGAGTTCAAGCCTGCTATTGCTGTGGTTGCTAACGCGGATGGTGCTGCTCAACTATATCGACTCTTACAAGAGAAAAAGATTTCTACTCAAGTAATTCATGGACCCGAGGCTCTAGTTAGTGCAGTGATTGAATCTGGATGCGACACGGTGATGGCGGCGATTGTGGGGGCCGCTGGTCTAGTACCTACTTTGGCCGCAGCAAAAGCGGGTAAGCGTGTATTGCTAGCAAATAAAGAAGCACTTGTGATGTCGGGCAACTTATTCATCCAAGCGATGAAAGCGGGTGGCGGCGAATTGCTTCCGATCGATAGTGAGCACAATGCTATTTTTCAGTGCTTGCCGGCCCAATTTACAAAGACTCCAGCAGATCATTTAGGGGTTGAAGAACTTTGGTTGACGGCCTCTGGTGGACCTTTTAGAGATTTGCCGATTACAGACTTATCAGCCATCACCCCCGAACAAGCCTGTGCGCATCCTAACTGGGTGATGGGTAGAAAGATTTCGGTTGATTCTGCGACGATGATGAATAAAGGTCTGGAAGTTATTGAGGCTTTTTGGTTATTTGGTTTGCCACTAGAAAAAATTAAGGTATTGATACATCCTCAGAGCGTAGTGCATTCTATGGTGCGCTATCGCGATGGTTCGGTTCTTGCGCAAATGGGTCAGCCCGATATGCGAACGCCGATTGCTTATGGATTGGCTTGGCCTGAGCGGATCGATGCTGGCGTTGCTCAGTTAAATCTCACGCAGTTAGCTGGGCTTAGTTTCTCAGAACCGAATTTCTCACAATATCCTTGTCTTGGCTTGGCTTTTGCTGCCGCTAAGGCGGGAGGCACTGCGCCCGCCATCTTGAATGCCGCTAATGAAATCGCAGTCGCTGCATTTTTAGATGACGGCTTACCTTATTTAAAAATTGCAGAAGTAGTCGAACGTACATTGAATGCTGTGCCTGCAGTTACTGCAGATTCACTAGAGATCATTCTTGCTGCGGATGCGAAAGCACGTCAGATCACGAGTGATTTGATTCTAGATATTCAGCGATAGATCGTTTATTGATGCAGGCTTTCATTACCCTTGGTGCATTTCTGTTGACACTAGGCGTACTGGTTAGTTTTCATGAGTATGGCCATTTTTTGGTGGCCCGTTTATGTGGTGTGAAAGTACTGCGTTTCGCTTTGGGTTTTGGCAAGCCTTTATATACCTATCGAGCAAATAACGGTACTGAATGGGTTCTTGCATCTATTCCCTTGGGCGGCTACGTCAAATTGTTGGATGGACGTGATAGCGAGCAATCAATTAGCCCTGCAGAGCGTCCAGAGTCATTTGATGTAAAGCCTCTTTGGCAGCGGTCCTTGATCGTAGCAGCGGGACCTTTGGCAAACTTTTTATTGGCCATTATTTTATTTTCGGTAATTTATGTCTCAGGAGTTCCCCAGTTGCCCGCTCGACTCCAAGCGCCGCCCGAGCAATCTACTGCCGCAAAATTAGGGGTCACAGCAGGTGATCAGGTCATCGGTTGGCAGTCCCTGTCATCTGACTATAGTGGTGCACCGATTCTTGGGGAGTTTGACTACGTTCCTAGTTGGAATGCTTTGCGCTGGCTACTCTTGGATGCCATTACCGGAGAGGAGGGCTTTGCTCTGGAGATGCAGGACGCTTCTGGCAACCGTCACATTAAATCCTTCAAGCAGGGTGATTTACCGCAGATTACTCCGGAGTCTGATCCGCTAAAGGAATTGGGCTTACTCCCACAAGTAATTACGCCTTCGCAGTGGGAGGAGCTCAAATTAGGCCCTATTAATGCCCTAGTCTTTGCTAGTCAGCGGGTGTACTTAATAACCAAGGTCTCTCTGCGGCTCATGCTAGGATTATTTACTGGCAAAACTACCTTAAAACAGCTCGGTGGACCCTTAAGTATCGCGGATATGGCGGGGAAATCTGCCCAGGTGGGCTGGCAGCCATTTACCGCTTTTTTAGCCCTCATGAGTATCAGCATTGGGCTCTTGAATTTAGTACCTCTACCTATGCTAGATGGGGGTCAGCTCCTGTATGATGCATGGGAGTTGGTTGCTGGTAAGCGAATTTCATTATCCCTACAGGAAAAGCTTCAAAAAGTGGGCTTTTTGCTTCTGATATCTCTTTCCTTACTAGCCTTGTTTAACGATTTGCAACGCTACCTTTTACCTTGAATTTTTTGACTCCTTCTTTTCGCTCCGTAACTCGATTTGTCGCTCAAGTCACTTTGATTGTTGCTGCTAGTCTTTGTATAAATGCACAAGCTGCAGATCCTTTTGTTATCAAAGATATTCGTATTGAAGGGCTGCAGCGAGTTGAGCCTGGCACTGTATTTAGCTACCTGCCGGTTCAGGTGGGTGATAGCTTCACAGGAGAGAAGAGTGCTGAAGCCATCAAGGCTTTGTATAGCACTGGTTTTTTCAGAGATGTTCAGATCCAGGCGCAAGGCAATGTCTTAATTGTGATTGTTGAAGAGCGCCCAACGATTTCCCGTATTGAATTTACCGGGATGAAAGAATTTGACCAAGAGATAGTTCGCAAATCCTTGAAAGCTGTTGGAGTGGCTGAAGCCCGCTTCTATGACAAGGCGCTGATAGATAAGGCTGAACAAGAACTCAAACGCCAATACGTCGGTAAAGGTATGTACGCTGCGGAGGTGGTTGCCACTGTAACTCCGGTAGAGCGCAACCAAGTAGCGATTTATTTCAATATCGATGAAGGTCCTGTAGCGAAGATTCAGGAAATTAACTTTATTGGTAATAGCGTCTTTAGCGAAAGTACTCTCAAAAGCGAGATGCAGCTTAAGACCGGCGGATGGCTATCTTGGTACAGCAAAGATAATTTGTATTCCAAGCAAAAGCTCACTGCCGACTTAGAAAACATCCGCTCTTACTACCTCAATCGGGGTTATCTTGAATTTATTATTGAGTCCACTCAGGTTTCAATTACTCCAGATAAAAAAGGGATCTACCTCACCATTAGTATCCGTGAGGGCAATAAGTTTACTGTCAAGGGTGTGCGCTTGGCCGGCGATTTATTGGGTAAAGAGGCCGAACTGATTCAGCTGGTAACTCTCAAGCCTGGTGATACCTTTTCATCTGCGAAGTTAACCGAGAGCACCAAGGCAATTGCCGAGATTCTGGGTTCTTATGGCTATGCCTTCGCCACTATCAATCCACAGCCAGATATTCGGCGTGAGTTGAGTGAGGTTGATTTAACGCTGGTCGTTGATCCAGGACGTCGTGTATATGTTCGTCAAGTCAATGTGACTGGAAATGCTAAAACTCGCGATATGGTGATTCGTCGTGAGATACGCCAGTTTGAGAGCGCCTGGTTCGACAGCGAAAAGATTGATTTATCTAAAAAACGTTTAGGCCGCTTGGGTTACTTCACCGAGACCGATGTTTCTACGCAAGATGTGCCTGGATCCCCAGATCAGGTTGATGTGAATGTGAAGGTGACCGAGAAGCCAACCGGTGCTGTGACCATTGGTGCTGGCTTTTCTTCAACTGAGAAACTGATTTTATCTGCTGGTATTAATCAGGAGAATGCCTTTGGTACTGGAACGGCAGTTGGACTCAATATGTCTCTGGGTAAGATTAATCAAAGTTTAGCTTTATCAAACTACGATCCTTACTTTACCGAAGACGGGATTAGCCGTTATACCGATTTGTTCTATCGCTCATCCAAGCCACTCTATTACGTTGGCGATCCTAATTATCAAATTAAGTCGGTTGGTTCCAATATCAAGTTTGGTGTCCCGTATACCGAAGTAGATCGAGTCTTTTTTGGTACTGGCATAGAGGCATTCCAGATTCAGACCACAAACAATACCCCTATCCCATATTTGAATTATGCGATGAGCTATGGCATAGCTTCACCTGGCTACCCCGCTACATTAACAACCTATAACGTTCCGGTTACTGTGGGTTGGTCCCGTGATGGTCGCGATAGCGCTTTGATTCCATCGACTGGTTCTTTGCAGCAGTTGAGTGCTGAAGTGGGGACTCCCGTTGGCAATATGACCTTCTACCGTTTATTTGGCCAGTACCAAAAGTATCACTCTTTCTCAAAGGGCAATATTCTGTCCTATAACGGGGAAGTTGGTTATGGTGAGGCTTATGGCAATAATCCATTCCCGATCACCAAAAACTACTATGTAGGTGGTATTGGATCTGTTCGCGGTTACTCTCCCGGATCTCTTGGCCCTACTTATTACAACACCTACATTGGCCGCTACCAACCTACTGGTGGGCAGTCAAAAATCGTAAATAATGTGGAATATACCGTTCCAGTTCCTGGCTCTGGAGTGGATAAGACCCTGCGGGTATTTGGCTTCGTAGATGGTGGTAACGTCTATAACGAAAATATCAATCTCGTCTTGCGATATTCTTATGGCTTAGGTTTATCATGGATATCACCGCTGGGCCCACTTAAGTTCAGTTATGGTAT
>Ga0187842_1000327_pt1 | contig 24471 bp, 19 predicted proteins | sample SpaLakP09_SKY_41_FD_134514 | JGI IMG/M metagenome (GOLD analysis project Ga0187842, IMG submission 134514) | Oligotrophic lake water microbial communities from Sparkling Lake, Wisconsin, USA - SP09_SKY_41 | ecosystem: Environmental > Aquatic > Freshwater > Lake | place: USA: Sparkling Lake... | reverse complement strand
ATACTATACCAGTCAATTTTCGAAACAATTTCTAATAATTTACTCTTCTTTCTCAAACTAAACCCTCCATTTCCAATAAAACCACATTGTTTCGTAGGTATATATTCAGTAATCAGCCAAGGGGCGCCTACATAATCATACTCTAAAAAATCATTCAATAGATGCTTGTTTTGTTTCAATATCATTGAATCGGTTTGAAACACCAAAAATGTATCGATATCAATGTGGTCGTAAATTATACTTTTGGTAGCAAAAAGCTCACTATAGGAGAGAAGGTCTAAATTGTCAACATACAAATTCACTAATTTTATTCTATCAATTCTATTTTCAAATAAAATATTTAGTTTCGCCACGATATTTGTAACGTATTCTACATTATTTTTACCGTGAAAAAAAACGATATTCCAATCATCCGTTAAACATTCACACACATTGTTTAACACAAATTCAATTGCTTTATGTTTACGAGGTTCAATTATAATAGCAGTATATTTAACTGACATTATAGTAGGAAGTGATATTATATTTAAATTATAATATTTTATAAGTATTTTTATAGATTATAATATTAATCTATTGTATAATGAGTAAAGAATTGACTCTTTATAAAAAATATCGCATTGCCGAAGTACAAAATATTTTTAATATAAATGTCATGCGTTTATATAATACATTCGTAACAAATGTTAAGAATGTACAAAAATCGTTTCAAACACTAAGAATAAAACAAAACAACATCAATAATTTAATCACTCAATATAATACAAATGTGAACATATTAACGGCCGAATTAAACAAAATCATTCAAAAGATTCAAAATTTTATTCCAAAACAAATATCAACAAACAAAAACAAAAAGGCCTTGTTAATCGGTATAAATTATACCGGAACACAAAATGAATTAAAAGGCTGTATCAATGATGCAAATTCTATAAAAGAGAGAATTTCTACCAAAGGGTTCAATAACATTACATTAATGACTGACTTTACAAGTAAAAAAGCTACCAATGCGAATATATTAGAAGAATTTAAAAACCTACTAGCCAATTCTCAAGAAGGAGATTTACTATTTTTTTTATATAGCGGTCATGGAACCTATTTGATTGACAAAAATAATGATGAAACCACCGGTTATGATCAATGCATAGTTCCATGTGATTTAAATATAATAACCGATGATGAGTTAAAAACGCTTATTCAAACCTATTTGAAACCAAATGTCACCTTATTTGCCATGTTTGACAGTTGCTTCAGCGGTTCAGTATTAGATTTAAAATATCAATATATGGACAGTTTAAATTATGATAATTACAGTGAAAACAATAAAGAATTAGAAACCAATGGGAATGTATTTATGATAAGTGGATGCACTGATTATCAAACTAGTGCGGATGCATTCATCAATAATAAAGCAACTGGAGCGATGACATGGTCGTTATTAGAAGCACTAAAACAAAACCCAAACAGTTCTTGGAGAGAATTGGTAAAAAAAATGCGCGATTTGTTAAAAACGTCACAGATGACACAAATCCCTCAATTTTCATCTGGAACTTTTGAAAACATTGATGCACAAGTATTTATATAGAATAGAGCGACGTGTTCCTCTCTATTGTAGTGGAAATATAAACCCATCACCCTTTAATATATTATAAATCTCTTTTTTTTGAATGGGTCCATTCACTATTTTAATATTATCTAAAATTTTAATATTAAAATGATTTCTATTTAAATCAAATATATCATAAATTTTTAATAATAAATCGTAATCTTTAATGTAGGCTGATTTTTTTATTAGCCAGTGATAAAACCCATCTTCATCATCATTTATCTTACTACTATTATTTCTCAATTCGTTTATTTTTTCTTTGTGATATTTTTTGAAATATTTCAATGTTGTATAAAGTGTAGGTGTATTTCGTAATTCATCATTAAAACTGTTATAATCAGTGCCTGATAAAATACAGATTTCTCTTAGCTCTTTTTGGCTTATCCCTAAATTTTCGAGAATATCTTTCATATCATACATTACTACCGTATGATTTAATAAACTGAGATACCTAACGACTCTTGGACAACCATAGACAAACATATCCATATCTTCGCTCAAGCAAGCCCATACTTTCCCTTTAACCGCTAATAACGCACATAATTCATCTGCTTCACCAGGTGCATCATAATAAGTTCCCCCATAAAACCGAATTAAATTTTTAACATTTTCTATATCTTTTTTACTAATATGAACAAATTTTCTCTTCAACATGTCCATATTATTCATCAGTTCTTGTTTCTCTATTTCATCCATATTGGAATTATTATGGAGTATATTTTTTAAATTATTATATTCTTCTTCAGCGTCCTTCTTATCTTCGCGGCGTTTCAAGAGTAGTTCTTTTTTTTCAGCGGGAGGTTTCCCATCAAATATAAATATGGGAATCACATTATAATATCTAAATACGGATAGCATAAGATACATATTTTCTATCAAATTGTTATCAGACGCATATTTATACATATATATACTTATATCGACGGCTATCTTTTTCCCAGATAATTCCGCAATAGATATAAATTTTATCGCGTCGGATGCATTATCCTTTAAAAATCTATTCAAATATCTTATACCCATTTTACTATAATGATTGATTCGAGATTTATTTGTTGTCGGTTATATATTCAACTATGTAGATTTAGTATTATCAATTTTATTTAGAATTACACCCTAGAATACATCGAATAAAACATTTGTCACACCGAATATAGTCCATACTTACATAAACACGACCAATCTTTTATCTACATCAATGTTAAGAGGTTCGTTTGGCGGTGCTTCATATACCGCCCTACAATGTAGTAATACAAATATACTTACTGGTGTGTAGACGTGTTGGTCGGAATCTCCAGTAGTACAAATAAAATGTCCCAAATCGGTTCAGAGCGAAGATACTTGTAGTTCTGAATAATTGAATATTGTTGCGTTATAATTTGTGTGTAAAAGAAAACAATTTATTTAGGCATATGACAAATTAACCTACATAAAATAATTATACACAAAATATAAAATATTTACATAAAATATATGAACGCACCGACCACAATGCCAAAATTTAAGGTAGGAGATATGCTAATGCATCGAGGTAAAAGATATACTGTTTCTGCAGTAAGTTTTACAACACCCACCGAATATTCTTACGTATTTAATAACGACGGTATTAGTAGATTTGGAATGACTATAGATAAAGAAGCGAGAGTAATAAGTATGGTCCCTCGAGGAGGTCGTAAATCCAGAAAACCAAGGAAATCTAGAAAAACTAGAAAAACAAGAAAAACACGTAGAAGAAGAACTCATCGTCGCATGTAATTATACATATTATTTTTAGAAATTTAATAATATATATTTCGATCTATTGTCACTACATCATGTAGTGTCAAGTTTTGCTCCACCTATACTTTTAGAAAAAGTATAACAAAATTTTTGGCTCCGCAACGGCTTAAGCTTCGCGGAAGTCCCTTTGGACCTTTCTAAAAGGTGGATATGGTTTTGCTCCACCTTTCTAAAAGGTGGATTCTAAAAGGTGGATTCTAAAAGGTGGATAAGGTGGAACAATGACTCCATTCAAAATTATCAAAAATATAATCTAAACCGTCTCCATTGTTGGGGTTAATTGCAATATAATATTCCCAATTGGTAATGATTCCATCTACATCGGTGTCAGCGAATTCGGAAAATCCATCTAGCAAAGGTAAAGACGCTGGCAACACCGAATCTGTTGCATCATGCCCAACACATGTATACGCTTCAGGCCAATACGCATTCTCATTTTCTTCTAATGAAAAATATGAAAATGAATACCATGTTTCTTGTGAACCGTCAATGGTAGGCCATCTATAAATAGGTGTCCCGCCATAATCTACATAGGCATCAACTCTTTTTGCCGCTAATAAACGTTCAGTCGTAGGATGTATCACCCAAAACAAAATATCTATGGGTGAGGACGACTCCAACATTTCACCTTCTATTGATGACATTGTGCTTAATAAATATACCATATCAATTATAAATTCCTCTGGAAATATTTTATTAAATACCATTTGACTACGCCCTGATAGAATACAATCATACACATTTTCCCAATCGGTCGTTCCGTTCACCAACGATTCTACTTGACATTTGCATTCTTGAGATCCATCGCAATTCTCAGGACAAACTAATAAGTTGGGACTGCCGTCTCTAGAGCACATATGAGACCTCCACAAGGATTTATACACATGGAAATATTCACCCATTACCATATTTTCCAACATAGTTCGTCGCGGTCCTTGGGTGCCCCATTCCCATTCATCCATACTATACCCATGCGACATGATTTCTTCAGCTGTCATTTCAGCGTCCAATAAAGAGGACCAGGTCTCAGTAAAATTTTGGTATGCTTCTATGCATTCGCCACCTATTCCGCCTAATTGCACATGCACTGTTCCATGACCGTCATTTGGAGACAATATTTGAAATTCCGATAGTGTCGTGACATTTATAATATCAAAATGGGTTTGACAACTAGGTATACGTTTATTTTTTGCTTCTACGCCACAAATATCGAATAAATGTCTTACTGCGTATTCATCATTATTATTATTCCAATACGACCGTATATATCCGTACGAATTCGGCTCTACAATCGATTCATTTGTTATTTTGGGCATTTTCATAAAGGCAAATTTAGAGTCTTGCACATGACCATCTTCGTCCGTACTACCAAACCATTTATCATTGAGAAATGGAGTTATTTCTAATAAATATGACGGTGATTCATTCGCATCTTTAATCTGCTGCCCCTCGATTGTAAAATCCCAATAGGGTAGCGTTACCGAGGGGTCTACCGACCGTAATGCGGCCTCGAATGTTTGTGTAATTGCGAAATGGTGTGTAAAAAACCCACTTCCTTCGTGAAATTGGTCGCATTTAATATCGTTCGATGCGAGAGCATGTTCTTCTACGAGTTCATTGATTCCAGTGAATTTTTCGCCATATTTTGCACGACCTTCGCTAGATGTATATTTCCATATTTTAGAAGCCGCGTGTAAAAATTTGTGACGGTCTTCATTCGTTAATGCACGCAATTCACGTTTCACATATTTTACCACAATGGGTATCGTGTGGGTTGTTAACGTTTCATTTTTTGCATTCATAGCATCTAAATAAATAGTGTATTCGCCAGGAGCAGTAAATATTTTTTCAATAGAACTACCCCATGTTTCAAGACCACTGTCTGATTCTCTCCATTTCCAATAGAGAATATCTGAACCTATAAATACATCGTCGACCGAAAGAGTCGTAGTTTTATAAGGCTCTGCTAAATATTTATTTGTTAACCATTCGTATTTAGCACCACTGTATGCACCGTATTCATTTGATACCATTATATTTATATCACTGATGTCACCGATATCATCATATAATATGGATGTAAAATCATTACTGGTTTCACTACTCGTATTCTCCTGTGTAGTCGTCTCCTGTGTAGTCGTCTCCTGTGTTTTATGTAATGTATAAATTGTCCCTGAAACGGTCATCACAAATAAGACAAATACAAAGACCGCAAAAAAATTCATTTTACGAAAATAGTTATGGTAATCTTCGTTCACCATATAGGAAAAGGTTTCTATTCCGTGAACATTTAGTTCATCTTGATTTTCAATGGAATTATAAATTCTATTGACTCTTCGCGCATCTTTTTCTTTCTTTTTTTCTTCATTTTCATCATCAATCATCCAATAATCCGGTTCAGCTTTATATCTACGAAATGCCGACATATGATTTGCCTATATATTCATAATAAAATATTTTTATGTGTGTATTCAATATACATAATTTTACAATCACGATTATAATAAAAAATTGAATTTGAAATAAACCAAACCACAATAAACCAAACCACTATAATAATGCTAACCAGAAGTCAAACAAAACAACAATTATTCACGATTGATTTTGATGAAGCCAGCAATGCTTGGAACGCGAATAAAAAAAGCACTGGAAATGGGTGCTATAAATATCTTTGTTGCGCAGTAAAAAATAGGAAACAATGCACCAGAAAATGTCTAGCTGGAGAAAATTATTGTAAAACCCACTATAAAACGACCTATATAAGTCTACGTTCTAACCCAATTCACAAATAGTCATACGCATATTATTCATTATAAAATTCATTTCTTTTTTCTTATGAAGTCCATTGTTCCTTTTTTTTTCTATGTTATTTACAAATTCTATGGTGTCATTGATACCATTTATGATATTGGTTGATTTATAATTTTTTTTAATAAAATTGCAATACTCGTTTTGATTGGATAATGTTTTTTTAAATTGCAAAAGAGACAAATTATTCGTTTTACACCAATGTAATAATCCTTGGTAGTTATTTATTAAAACAGTCTTGATAACATAATAAGATAATATATTTGTTTTTTCTTTATATAAATTTTCCCTAAGAACTCTGCTACGGTGTGAATCAGAATATAAATCCTTATAAGTCAACCCCATAAATTCCAATGTTTTAATCAACTGGAAAAAACTGTAGGTGATTTCAAAATCTATAAAAATTACGGCATTGGATATAAATTCATCAATGTTCGTTTTATCTTTTAACGAATAAAAACTACAAAATAACGCATTCATAATTTCGGCCCAAAACTCAGTATATGATTCGTATAAATTAACATCTGAATTCACTTTAAAAATATCTAATACGCAACGATGAACATCATTGTTATTCATATCTGAAAAATCCAACGCGAAATTATGAAATGTTTCATGAATGAAAACCTTGAACCATTCTTCTTTTCTGAATACAACTATTTCCGAATCTTTTGGACATGTGGTCGTAAATGCGGTATTCACATTAATTTCATCTAGAATATGAATATTTGAACTAGGCAGTGTTTTTTCTAAGGAAGTAAAATATAAGTAAATGACTAGCGATTTAGAACATTCTTTGGAAGCATATTGATTTAGTATATATAACCACATGATAATTGAATCGATATATTTATGGAACGTCTCTAATTTAAGCTCTATGTGGTCTTCCTCTACCATAAAATGTACTTTTATATTTCGTCCCTCGAGAGAAAAGGTGTATGTTAATTCAGACATGGTTAATTCGTCAATGTGATTTCTCACCAAGTGAGGGAAACTTTTACTGTTAAAGATTTGTGGTTTTACGATTTGGCTAGCCGCCATTATTTTTTTTGTTGTAACCGTAAAATAATTGCCTTTTTGCTTTAGTTTAAGCAAATGATTATATGCTTCGAAAATATCATTATATAATTCACTGACTATGTTTTCCGTGCGACTGGTAATATTTTTTTTTATAATATGATTATTTTTTGCAAAAAATGTCATCAACTGTTTACTATTTTTTGATAGATTCATCCTTATTATAATAGTGTAATAATTTTTATTATATTTTTTACAAAAAAGATTTATTATACCCGTCGCTTATACAAAATATATCTATACAAAATATATACAATGTATAATATGAATATTACTACTTTGATAATTATTTTAGCAATCATTTTATTTATTTTACTAGCTCTAAATAATATAACACTTATTGTTTCTACCTCATCTCAACCACCAGGAGGTCAAGGATCGTGTTCACAAACCGCGTTTGGTTGCTGCCCAGACGGCGTAAACTCCAAAATAAACTTTTATGGTACTAATTGTCCTGCTTATAATCCAGGTCCTGGTTACCAATTACATCAGATGCAACCACCACCACCTCCAAAAGTATAATCATATGTGTAAATAATAAAATACTTTGCAAAAAAATTGATTAAAATTTATTATCTTTTTGAATTGTATAAAAACATAATAAAATGAGTCATTTTCAATTGCAAAATCATCAATTACAAGCATATTTACAAGAAGAACATCAAAAAATACTAAACAAAAGCAAACACACAAGCAAAAGCAAAAATAAAAAAATAAATTTCAATAAAATTGTTTCCGCCATACTCATACCGAGTATAAAAGATATGGACGATGAAATGCGGTCTAAATTATGGTGGAATAAAGTAGATTATCTCGAATTTTGTATTTCAAGTAAAGCAGAAATTGATATGTTTCTAAATATTCATAAGGACCTAAAATACAGAGACGCCACCAGATTACTCTATCAACATGGTATTATTTGTTATGAACCCTATATAGACGAGGTAAGGCCTTCCTCAAACTATAAATCTATGTAACCTTTATTGTACATTTATCGTAATTATAATTATACACAATACATTTATCAAAGTCGTAATATTGCATTATTTTTGCTTCGTATGGTATATTTGGTCCTTGATAAAACTCTACAATATCAAAAGGGGGTGATGTATAAGGTATGGTATAATCATCGCGAGTAGAAATCATTTTTGATATGTAGACTTCTACGTCATCCAATGTATTTTTGAAGAATTCACTCGTTCCATTTATCGGTTTATTCGCATATTTACTGCAACTATCATAGGCCACGGATGTAACCAACACTACTTTTTCATGTTTATTGGCGATTATATTGTGAAAATATTCATTCAGATATTGAGCATGGACCTTGTCTATTATTTTATCAGTCGGTGTTATATACGGAGCAAATAAATTTTTGTAGTCAGGTACCAAATTTTTAGTAAATACTAGAAAACAAATAAGTCGGTGTAACATTTATGAGACGATGTAACGATGTAACGATGTAACGATGCAATGATGCTAATTGATTTCTCTATATTGCTCTAAATAGAAATCAATTTTTTCGTTTATTTTGTTTTATTTTACATTTATTTTGTTTTATTTTACATTTATTTTGTTTTATTTTACATTTATTTTGTTTTATTTTACATTTCACTTCGTCTAATTTTATCACGAACCAACATCAACTCGTCACATATATCAGGTTCGGCACCCTTCACAAATTGGGTTATTTTTGCATCATTGGTGGCCAACAACAAATGTTTCAGCTCTTCATTTTGAGTGAATTTCGCATATTGCGCCGCATACAACTCCTTCTTTTGTCTGGCCGCAAAATCCGCATCAACGGCCACTTCAATTGGACGTAATAATTCTCCTTTGTATTTACCACTCTTCCCCCCAGCACCCTTTGCCATAGCAGGGTCTTTTGACAAGTCGGTTCCAGAATCTAGAGAGAAACTCAAATAAAAATCAGGATGACCTTTTTTAAACTTCGCACCCTGATAATAATGTTCAATAGAAGCCCAGCGATGGTTATCTAAACTAAAGGGCGCATTTACCCAAAAATTCGACATTTTTTTACGCCATTGAGGGATAATGGCCAATTCAGAATATTCCTTTATGCGTTCATTGGATATTTTCTCTCCATTACCTTTTCCAGGAAGTGGTTTGTCTACTGATTTGGAATAAAACTGTAATACAATTTCGTCGTTATATAAACCTCTCAGTTTACTTTCACTTATATCCTCGTATTCGGTTTCCTTTATCACCGATTTTACCTGTCCTGATTTAAATTTCTGGAAATCAGGAATAATAGCAAAAGGGCCTGCGTTTTTTTCCATACATTTTTCAGTAATCATCACTTTCATATCATAGGGGATTTCACTAAATTTAAAAATATGTTTTTTCTTATAACCAATTAATTTATAATGATTACCCATGTGTTCGACAACAATATAAAACTCTGGAGTAAATCTACCGCGTTGTTCTAATATAGAATCGTTTAGATGTCCACATTGTAATACATTTTTCGTATCACCAGATTTATAGATTTCACTAGACATAATAATAAATTTGATATTCAGTATTCTCTCTAAGGTTGAAATGGCCCACGTATCCGCCCAGAAATCGCATTTGCGAATTTTATTTTTAAATGCTTCCAGAGTGTCCACGCCCTTCATAAATTTAAATTCTTTGAGTATTTCAGCGGAAACCTTTTTCTCTTCTACCAATCTATCATGTTCTGCTTTCACATTTTTAGCTTCGTTAGAAATCATTTTTTGTTCATTTCTATCAATGACTTCGGCGAATCGTTGTTTTAACAAAATATATTCCGATTCTAACTCCTTGATTTTATTCGTGTCCTTTATTAAACTTGCATGATACATATCGTATTGTTCTTTGTAATTTAAAAATATTTCATTCGATGCTTCGTTGGATAATTTTTTTCTAATTTTATTCACGGACGTTTGTTGAGCAATACTGGAAAAAGCATCTCGAACCGTGGCAAACAAACAATCGCCGCCACCTTCATTATCCGTAATACTATAATGTTTATTTTTCATAAATTTTTCTATCCAAGTATCATTTGGCGAAACGTGATATTTCTCTCTAATATCCTTGGCGTGTTTTTTGGTCTCTTCTTTTAGAAGAGGTGGTAAAGGAACTCCTCTGGTTAGAATAAATATATCTTCGCGGTCTTTGGGGATTTCATAATATTCATTATATTCGATTTCTTTTTCCTCTTCCTCATCGGAGTCACTGTCTGACGAGTCGTCATCCGACTTTTTAGTCTCATTGTCCTGGTCCAATCTTCGCAACGGAACTTCTGGTAACAAACGGTATTTGTTTAAAAACTCTTTTGTGGCGAAGGAATAAACGAGCGGCTCGGTTATATTTTCCACATCTAGGTTATTATACTCATCTAAATAAGTTAAATAATCCGATGCTTTTATCTCATAAACGCCTATTTGCACTACTTTATTATTATGTTTAACTAAATAAATTGGAAAATACAGTATATTTTTATCTTCAAATGTATTTTTCGCATTTCCAATAGCAATAATTACGTCGATTTCTTTGATTTCTAATTGATATAAATTGGCTTCTTTTTTAAAATCTCCTGAATCAACACTTTTCAGTTCAGGATAACTAACATCGCTATCTATTTTTGATAATACCATATATTTTACAATTATTAAAAAATAATATTTATACTTTTTTACCAAAAAATATACTTCTTCATAAATTTATCGCTTTTCAATTCATTCATATAAAACCACATGTTTTTTCTTTTACATACTGTTTCGGCATTGGCTGTTTTAGATTCAAAATCGACTAGAAATTCAATGATTATTTCTTTATTGCATTTTTTAGCTTTGAGCTCCTTTGCTATACCATAATATTCACATATTAACAAGAGTTCTTTTACAGTGTAATTCTCAGTGTAATTTATTATTTCTGGAATTTTTAAATCCTCTAATTCTATATCTTCCAACTCGCCAAAATCGCCAAAGTCGCCAAACTCATCAAAATCTTCCAAATCATTCATTTGTTTTAAAATATCGTGAATGTCAGATTCATTATTGTTTATACCATTTTCATCATCTAAAACAAAAGTTATATTTGTATCCGTCATAGTTGAATATATTATATTCTTTCAAGTTTTTTATATTTTAGTAAAAAATATATATTATTTTTGAAATATATATTTTTTCAATAAGTTTGGCTCAGCAACCTTGGTTTCTAAAAGTTGATAATGTTTGGCTCCACATATACTTTTAGAAAAAGTATAACAAAATTTTTGGCTCCACCTTTCGTAAAGGTGGATTTACATATCAATCAAGTCCATAAATTTAAACAGCGTTTTATTGGTCAAACTCTTATAATCCTTTACTTTACTGTTCGCAATACGCTCAATCACTTCATTAATCGTATATCCATCTATTTTATCATAATTATCACCACCATCATTTGCATATAATTCCTTCTTATATAAAATAGCCACCGTTTCTGTTAATTCATCTACTTCATTCTTTTTATCATCTTGTGATATAAAAGTGTAAATTTGTGCCAGCAGATTACGCGTTATTTGCATAATTTGTTTTTCTGAAATAATTCCATTCAACATTAAATTTAAATAGAAAGCCGCCAATGCCTTTCTTTTTTCATTGATCTTGTTAATTTCACAAAACTTATCATAATTTACATTTGGGTCAACATACTCAATATTATTAAATAAATCCGTGAAATTTTCTAAATTCGTTTCAAATGTAGTCTTCATCATTTCATATTTTGTAGATAAATCTGAATACAATTCAGCGTATATTTTTGAATAAAATCGGTTGGTAGATGCAATTTCAAATATTGTAGAACTAAACTGATACATATCTTGTAGTGAAATTGAATCATTTATTACATTATCAATAATTTCTATAATTTTGTTATGTATATCAATGTAATTTTTATCGGTTAGTTTATTCAAATATACACGTATGGAATCGATTTGCGCCATGATACCACTTTTTTCCTCCATTTTAGTCGTTTGAAAGGTTCGAAGGGTGTCCCAATCCGCATCATTTATAACCTCAGTAGGTTTATTACGTCTATTTTTCTTTAACGCCTCTTTTGGTGGCTCTACTTTCATAGGGTTCTCGCGTTTTTGAAATACAGGTGTTTTTACATAATCAGGCGAGCCAACTTGCAATGCTAAATTCGATATAATTTCTAATGTCTCTTGTGGTAATTTATAATCAAAACCATTAAAAAGGATTTCATTAATACTATCTAAATTATATATCATTGCGGCTGTAGTCATAATATGTAGTATAATATACGAGATATTATTTATATCAATTTTATTAAAATTATAATTAGAGCGTTTTTGTTTACAAAGGGCTTAAATAGAAATAATGATAATATATTATAAATGATTCATACAGATTCAGAATCTGGAGCGCCGAACGAAGAAATATATGATTCTTCGTTTGAAATAAACACCTGGGATGAGTTAGATTTAAATCCCAAACTATTAAGAGGTATTTTTGCCTATGGGTTTGAAAAGCCAAGTCCTATTCAACAAAAAGCAATCAAACCAATTATTTTAGGAAAAGATGTGATTGCACAAGCGCAATCCGGCACTGGTAAAACCGCTACATTTACTATTGGAGCACTTGCAAATGTAGATATCACTGATAATAACACCCAAGTTTTAGTATTATCTCCTACCAAAGAGTTAACAATACAAACGGCCAAAGTATTTGAAAGTGTAGGAACGATGATGGATGGCTTAAAGGTTCAACGTATGTATGGAGGGTCTGTTATTGAAGAAGGAAGCAGTTTTTCCAATAAAAACATTCCGCATGTTATATGTGGTTGCCCAGGTCGTGTTCATGACATGTTGCGTCGTAATAGAATTTATTCCAAAAAAATAAAAACAGTCGTTATTGATGAAGCAGATGAAATGTTGTCGTCTGGGTTTAAAGACCAAGTGTACAATATATTCCAATATTTTAACAATGATATACAAGTGATTTTAGTTAGTGCCACATTACCAGAGAGTATAAATTCCATTATTGATAAAATTATGAGAAACCCTGTAAAAATTTCGGTGAAACGTGAAATGTTGACATTAGAAGGAATTAAACAATTTTATATTGCGGTTGACGATGACCGTCAAAAATACGCTACGCTAAAAGATTTGTTTTCATATTTATCCGTTTCACAGTGTATTATTTATTGTAATAGTATTAAAAGAGTACAAGACCTATATGAAGCGATGAAAGAAGACGAGTTTCCGGTATGTTGTATTCATAGTAATATGGATAAGAGCGAAAGAGAAATTGCATTTACTGAATTTAAAGGAGGTAAATCACGTGTTTTAATATCATCAAATGTTACTGCTCGCGGCATTGATATACAACAAGTTAGTATCGTCATCAATTTTGATTTGCCAAAATGTGTGAATACATATCTTCATAGAATCGGCCGAAGTGGTAGATGGGGTAGAAAGGGTATTGGTATTAATTTTATTACCAGACGAGATTTACTAAAATTAAAAGAAATTGAGAGTCATTACGCAACACAGATAAACGAGATGCCGGCTGATTTAGGATTTCTAAAAACTTGTTAAAGCGAAGCTTAGCGAAGCGACGGACATTCTACAAATATCATTCGTTAAAAAATCATTATATTTCTATGATAAATTTACATATAATGATTTATGAATTTTTACAAAATCTGAATAAAAAAGATATACCAGAACCAACCAAATCACCAGAACCAACCAAATCACCAGAACCAACCAAATCACCAGAACCAACCAAATCACAAGAAAAAACCAACAAAACCCAGGAACAACTCAAATCACCTGAAAACGCAATTGTCAATAACATAAACGATTACTTTAAGACGCCAATTTATTATAACAACGACAAGGTCGAATTAAAAAAAAATATAATAACCGATTTAGAACTAGTGAATACTATAGATGAATCATGTGACCCCATATATTCATATTGTTTTAACAATGACAATGACATCTCAAAAAAACTTACAGAACAAATTGCCACATATTATACAACCGATGTTACCTTTTTAGAGGATAATCAAAAACTTATCAAAGAGTATACACCGTTACACGCAAGATATACCAAAATATCCGCCAATTATAAAACAATCCTTGACATATGGTCAGAGCTAAAGATTGAATCTGGATTTAAGGAAAAATATTATTACATAGATTGGGAAATGATTGAATTTTTGAACAAATCTGAATTGTTTTTGCAATTCATAAGTATTTATAATTTATGTTCACCACTTTTCTCTCTCATGATACCCATAATAATATTAATAATTCCTTTTTTAATTTTAAAAATGAAAGGTATCCCTCTTAGTGTAACGGAATACGTAGAAGTATTAAAGGTGGTCGCACAATCCAACGCAATTGGCAAACTATTCACCGTAAATTTCGAAGAAATATGTGCGCAAGAAAAAATATATATTTTCGTTTCAGCAGCGTTTTATTTATTTTCCATTTATCAAAATATCATGGTTTGCGTTAGATTCAATAATAATATGAAGACGATTCATAACCATTTTAAAGAAATCAATTTGTATTTACACCATACCATAATGACCATGGATAATTTCCTCGAATATTCTTCTCATTTATCTAGCTACGCGCAATTCAACGACACTCTAAAGTCTAAAAGACAAGTACTGGAAAATATAAATAATAAAATAAAATCAATCACCGAATACAATATATACAATATCGGAAAAATCAAGGAAATCGGTAGAATATTAAAATATTTTTATGAATTACACAGCGATACAGATTATGAAGAAGCAATCATGTATTCGTTGGGATTCAATGGATATATTGATTGCATCGAAGGACTTCAAACAAATATTGCCGAGAGAAAAATGAACTTTGCATTGTTTATCAAGGAAAACAAGAAGAGTGTATTTAAAAATAGTTATTACGCATCTTTTAGCAAATCGGCGACAAATGATAATGGAACCGATGGTAAAAATACCACGAATCCACCAGTAAAAAATACTATAAAATTTAAGAAAAATCAGATTATTACAGGCCCCAATGCTTCAGGAAAGACGACGATTCTGAAATCAACCCTAATTAATATTATATTCACCCAACAATTCGGATGCGGCTTTTATGATTCCGCAAAATTTGCACCATTTAAGCACATCCATTGTTATTTAAATATTCCTGACACTTCTGGACGCGATAGTTTATTCCAAGCGGAAGCGCGTAGATGCAAAGAAATATTAGACATCATAAGTGTAAACAAAAAAGATTCTCATTTTTGCGCTTTTGATGAATTATATTCAGGCACGAATCCAGAAGAAGCAGAAACAAGCGCTACATCATTTATGCTTTACTTACAGAAATATAAAAATGTGTCTAGTTTATTGACCACTCATTTTGTAAAAGTGTGTAAAAAATTAGATAAAGTAAAAGGAATACAAAACTGCAAAATGGTCGCCGAAAAAAATGGTCATAAAATAAAATATACCTATCAATTGGTTCCAGGAATTTCTGAAATAAAGGGCGGAATAAATGTTTTAACTGAGATGAATTATCCAGAGGAAATAATCAAAAACACGATTCTTCAGTGTAAAAGGAATGACTAACTTTTTGGTAAAAATAAATTTACAAGCTTATATTAGACATATGAAGGAATTTGTTTTGTATATCTTATACCACGACTTTTTTTATTATTTCACACACAGGTTATTACACAGTCGATACTTCTATCCATTACACAAAATACACCATAAAAAAAGCAATCCAGAATATTATGATTTCTATAGTGTCTACATAGTAGAAATACCTATTAGCAGTATAGGTCTCTTTATCGCAATATATTTACATAAATTATACATGTATCAAGTGGTATGTGCAATCCTATATATACATATACGCGGATTGATGGCGCACGACGCGAGATGTACCCAATTCGTAGGTGACCATCATTTAGTGCATCATAAGTTGATAAAGTGTAATTATGGGGAATATTGGTTAGACGCTATGTTTGGAACTTTGCAGACGAACAACAGTCCTTCAAAATATGCAATTGTACCTTTGGATGAATCCGTGAAAATCGAGTAAACAGACGGTTTAGTTGGGCAATGGTGTAAAAGAGATTCGTTATTACAAAAATAATTTTATATTGTCTTTTTGTAATAAATGTCCTTAACTGATTTATTGAATCCAACTTTTTTTATGTGTTTAGGAATAGTGTTACTTGCTATAGCCCTTTTGGTGGTATATTTTGAAAACAAAATGAGAGAACAAAACCACAAAATATCATCCATGTTAAGTCTTGTATCAACTTTAGCAGAAGATATGAATGGGTTTAAAATAGGTTTAAATCATTTAGCGATAAATAGTATGGGCGGTGGTGCTGTGTATGCTCAACCACAACAATTCGACGAATTAAATACCGCCTTTATTTCTAATAATGACCACAAAATTACTGTTTCAGATGACGAAGACGAGGGTTCTGTCGATGATTCAGAAAACGATTCTGAAAGCGAAATTCTGTGTGATGAAATAGACTCTGTTTCAGATGATGATTCGGTTTCAGATGATGTAAAGGTTTTAAAGTTGAATTTTAATAAGGAAGACTTGGAGGAAGATGATGACGATGCTAGTGAAACGATGGATTTTGATGACAACATGGGAGATTTAGATCAATTAGACGAATTAGAGGATACCAATTCTGAAAGTTCAAATGTGAACTCGGAGTTTGTAGCAGAAACATTAGATTTGAATTATGAAGAAAATTTCGAGAGCCAACCTGGCGAACAAGGCAATACAGACGAACATGTAGAAAACATTTCTACTTCTGATTTAAAAAAAATAAATATTAATTTAGAAGAAACAAATTCTGAATCTCTTGATTATAAAAAACTACCACTACCTAAATTAAGAAATATAGTTGCTGAAAAGGGTTTGACATTGGATACATCAAAATTAAAAAAGCATGAATTACTAAAATTGCTTGAATGTGAATAAAGATTTTATCTAGTGATTATATAAATGAGCTGGCAAACTTGTTACAGTGGTTCTAATAATATTAATTTTAATTTCCCTCCAATAATGAAGGATGGTAGAAATTTTGCTTCATGGCAGCCAGACGCTGTAGTCAATAATCGTATTCAAGCGAAGGAAGGAATTCAGACCAATTGGGGATACCGCCAATACCTTCAACAGCACGGCATACAAATTATGAATTATAATACGATGGAATCTTGTTATACATTAGGACTTGACCCACATACAAAAACGGATAGAACACCTTCCGACAATGTGCCGTATAAATTTAATGGTATTTTTGATACGAGTAAACCAGGGTTTGGATATTGCAATAGTGATTTAAAGAATCCATATATGAGTCGAGAACAATTAAATTCCAGATTAGTAGCGCCATCTATTCACCCAGAAAGCTATAAAAATATGGTGCCTGGTGTAAAAATGTAAATATACTTTTAGAAAAAGTATAGCAAAATATGTTTGTTATACTTTTTCTAAAAGTATAAGTATAGAGAGATTTTGCTATACTTTTTATAAAAGTATATCAAAATGAAAGTCTTGAGTATTGATGTAGGTATAAAGAATTTAGCATTTTGTCTTTTCGATAAATCACCCACAGCGCAACAGTTTAAAATAACAAAATGGGACATTATAAATATATCTGAACAAGAAGACAATGCGAAATGCTGTTTTGTTGAAAAAAGTGTAGTTTGTAACAAACCTGCCAAATTTAAAAAAGACGACACTTGCTATTGTTTAAAACATTCCAAGAAGCAAACATTACAAATACCTACCGCTGAACAAAAGCCTGCTTTTATCAATAAACAAAAAATTCAAAAACTTTATGAAATAGCCGAAGCACATAATATTAAATATGAAGCCAAAATAAAAAAAATAGATTTAATAAATTTGATAAATGATTACATAAAGAATAATTATTTTCAATCTATCGAGAGCAAACATGCCGCCGATGTTGACCTATTCAATATTGGCATCAATATTAAAACAAAATTTAATAAATTATTTGAAGGCGAAGAAAACATCGATTATGTTATTATTGAAAATCAAATTAGCCCTATTGCTACACGTATGAAAACAATACAAGGTATGATTGTCCAATACTTTATTATGTCAAGTATAAAAGTAAAGCATATAGAATTTATTTCGGCTGCAAATAAGTTAAAAGATTGTGGGGGTGATCCGAGTACCAATAACAAGAACAATAACAACAATAACAACAATAACAATAACAATACCAAAGCAGAAGGTGTTGCAAATGGAAAACTGAATTATAGCGATAGAAAAAAAATGGGTATAGCAAAATGTTTAGGAATAGTAACATCTGATTTCAGATTTAACGAACATATTGACTACTTTAATCAACACAAGAAGAAAGACGATTTATCTGATTCATTTTTACAGGGTCTATGGTTTATCAACAATAAAAAACTATAGATATACTTTTTGTAAAAGTATATTTTGCTATACTTTTTGTAAAAGTATATTTTGCTATACTTTTTGTAAAAGTATATTTTGCTATACTTTTTGTAAAAGTATATATATTTATAATTCGTATTACTTAAAAATAAATGTTCTTATTAATGAATAGATAAATGGCAGATATGATGGATATTACCGAGTTGGACTTTAATGACAATGATTTTGGTAGTAATAATGGATTTGGAAAATCTACCAATTTTGGCGGTGGTTTAGAATTATTGATGAATGATAAAATTAAGGAGAAAAACCCAAGTAGCGACATTGATTTAGAAGATTTAAACAATTTAGAAAACGAATTAAACGATTTAGTTGACGACATTCCTAGTAGCAGTTTTAAACCAAGGTCTGATTTCTTTAATAGGCCTAGCGTGTCTTTTGAGGAAGGACCTAGTGTTAAATTTGGAGGAGGAGGTGACAATACTTTAGGCCAATCTACCTCGCAAACCGAAAATGATAATAAAACCTGGGATGGATTTGGCAAATTTAATAATATTCCGTTGAACCCTGATAAAGCGGTTCCATTAGAACCAAAATTGTCTAGAGACGAAATGCTTAGAGAAAAATTCAAATATTTACGAAAATTAGAGGCGTTAGAAAAGAAAGGTGTAGAGCTTTCCAAAAAATACAATATGGAGTCTTCTTTGCAAGAAATGATGGGAGAATACGAAACCATTATGGAAGAAAAATCAAAACAAAATTCAGTTAAATTCCAAGGGAATATGCTTATGGCGGTGATAAATGGTATTGAGTTTTTAAACGGAAAATTCGACCCATTCGACGTTAAATTAGACGGATGGAGTGAGCAAATCCAAGAAAATATTACGGATTATGATGAGATTTTCGGCGAATTACACGAAAAATATAAAAGTAAGGCATCCATGGCACCTGAATTAAAGTTATTATTTCAATTGGGCGGTAGTGCAATGATGGTTCATATGACGAATACGATGTTTAAAAGTGCCATGCCTGGCATGGACGATATTTTGAGACAAAACCCAGACCTCATGAGGTCATTCCAAAACGCGGCGGTGAATTCGATGGCTCAATCCAATCCAGGATTTTCTGGATTTATGTCGAATATCATGAGTCCAGAACCAAGACCATCACAAGGAATGGGACCACCAGCACCCTTAGCGACACAAGGACATAATGCCGTTCCGCCCCCTATGGGACGACCAGGTAACAACAATTACTCTAGACCTGATTTAAACATGAGTCGTAGTGCCTTTGTAGATGATGGAATCAGTTTACGAGAGAATTATGAAAGAGCCGATGCGGTGCGTCAAGATAGAAGTAGCAAACGTCAAACAACAACATCGCGTCCAGAAATGAAGGGTCCCAGTGACATAACAGATATTTTGTCTGGATTAAAAACCAAGACCATTAATATTCAAGAGCCAGTTCAGTCGCAACCACAGTCAACCAATGATAACAGTACCATCAGTATAAGCGACTTGAAAGAATTACAATCGGAAGGAAATATGCCAAAACGTAGTGGTCGTCGTAAGAAATCGGCGAGCAACACAGTTTCGTTAGACATCTAAATCCACCTTTGGGAAAGGTGGAGCCAAACCCTCTTCCACCTTTGGGATTATTATATAATAAAAAATTATGGTGATTTTTATTATATTTTTATTTGTTAGTTTTACTCTTACTTCGTTATAACTTTTGCTCCACTTTTTCTAAAAGTGGAGTTTTAGTCTTACTTCGTTATAACTTTTGCTCCGCAACGGCTTAAGCTTCGCGGAAGTCCCTTTGGACTTTTTCTAAAAGTGGAGTTTTACTCTTACTTCGTTACAACCTTTCCAAAGGTGGATTTGCCCAAGGTGGTTAGGGTTTGGCTCCACCTTTCCCAAAGGTGGATTTGGCTCCACCTTTCCCAAAGGTGGATTTATTCAACAGTAACGACTTTGGCCAGATTTTTTGGCTTGTCAGGATTAATCCCCTTTTTGACAGAAAGATAATACGCGAGTAATTGTATCGGCATAATTCCCAACAAAGACGCATATGATTTATTCTCAGGGACTAGAATAACATCACACGTGACATCCTGTGCAATAGTCCTATCATTACTTATCATCACAATAGGCGAATTACGCGATTTAACTTCTTGATAACAATTCAGCGTTTTCGCTCGATGACTCTGGTCTAAATTTAAAATGATTACCGGAAAATTCTCATCCAATAAAGCAAACGGACCATGTTTCAAAGAACTCGAGGAATATCCTTCACAATGTATATAAGAAATTTCCTTTATTTTTAAAGACCCTTCTCGTGCTATATATTCGTCACTTCCCTTTCCCAATAAAAACAAATGATTCGACGCGATTTTTTCCGATATATCGCGCACAACCGTTTTACATAGTTCTAGTGTGTTTTCTACATCGTTTGATAAATTATGTAGGTCGCACACCATTTTAGTTCTTTTTTTTAAGTTGACGGCGTGTAAATCGGCAAACCAAATAGCCGTCATAGATAAACAGACGACTTGACTTGTAAATGCCTTGGTGGAGGCAACACCCACTTCTTTTCCAGCGTTACAATATATCCCACAATCGACTTCTCTCGCTATTAACGAATCCACTACATTTATGATGCCGATGGTGGTTATGTTTTTATGTTTGGCAATTTCGATGCAACGATGCAAGTCTTTTGTTTCTCCTGATTGCGATACCAATATAAAGCACGTGTTTCCTATCTTCGGAATATCAAATTCATTGAATTCGGCGCCATCGAACACCTGAACTGTGTTGAAGTTACATAATTGTTTAAAATAATACATCCCATATAAGCCCGCAAAATAGGATGTCCCGCACCCTAAAATAATAACGTTATTTATTTTTTGTAGAACGCCTATATGCTGTTCTAGACCGCCCAATTTTACTTCTGCATTACCTTTAATACGACCGCCTTTGTTTATAGAATTTAGGACCACGTTCGGCTGTTCATTAATTTCTTTTAAGGTCCAATGTTCATAAGGAAAGGGTGTCAATTCTGATTCTATTAGAGTAACATTTTTTTTGGTATAGGAATGGGTCGTTGTAGTTGTTATTCTAGAATTCGTTTTTTCTATTACACATATATCGTCATTATGTAATGTTATATAATTATTAACCATGTTACAAAATCCGCTTTGTTCCGATGTAATGATACATCTGTCTTCGTTTTGTCCAATTAATAAAGGCGAACCATTTCTAACACAAAATAATTTATCTGGTTCGTATACACTTTGTATTAATAAACCATAGGTACCTCTTAATTCCTTTATTGTTTGTTCAATAGCCTCAAAGGTGTTTTTACATTTTTTACTGTCCTTATAATTGTATTCAATTAGATTCACAATGACTTCTGTATCTGTTTGAGAATGAAATATATAACCGTTTTTGATAAGTTGTTGTTTAAGTTCATTGTAATTTTCAATAATTCCATTGTGTACAATAGAGAATTTTTTGTTATTCGATAAATGAGGATGTGCATTGGTATCATTTTTAATACCGTGTGTTGCCCATCGATTGTGGCCCATGATGGAATAGATTGTGTTGTCGTTATCCTTTACGAAATTTAATTTTTCGAGTTTTTCTAATGCATTTTCTTCATTGGTAGAGGCATATTTATAAACATTGATGGCATCATCTTTTAGTATAGATATCCCAGCCGAATCATAACCTCTATTTTGCAATTGAGCCAGTCCATTTATCACCAATTTATATATATTTTCATTTCTATTATTTAAGATGATACCAAATATTCCACACATATACCTAAAGTAAATATTTTTAATTCATATATTTACTTTATTATAACCTTTCTAAAGGTTTGGCTCTTACTTCGTTACAACCTTTCCACTACGTAGTGAAAGGTGGATAGGTTTTTGCTCCACTTATACTTTTAGATATACTTTTAGGAAAAGTATAACAAAAATTTTGTCTCTTACTTCGTTACAACTTTTGCTCCACTTATACTTTTAGGAAAAGTATAACAAAAATTTTGGCTCCGCAACGGCTTAAGCTTCGCGGAAGTCCCTTTGGACCCTTCCACTACGTAGTGAAAGGTGGATGTGGATTTATTCAAACTCGATTTTGTTATTTTCTAAATACTTATATTTGGTTTGTATAAGTTCATTCAATTTATCCACGCGAATCAATTTGTCCTTTTTCAACATTTCCGACGTTTCTCCAATAAAATCTTTGGCATTTTGAATCATAACATGTGCGCATTTGTAAGCGTCGTTCAGCAAATTCACGACTTCATTATCTATCAATTCTTTATATTTTTCACTTAAACTAGGATATATTATGTTGCTACCCATACCATAAAATATGATCATTCTTTCGGCTAATTTCAATGCTTCTTCAAAATCGTTGATTGCGCCAGTGGTTACCGAAACACCGTAAAACACTTCCTCGGCAATTCTGCCAGCCAATAATATCATTAAATGTTCGAATAGGGCTTCACGTACATAAATATTACTGGTTGAGCCTTCAAATACGGTATAGCCTGGACTTTTTGGTGAAGATAAATTGATGACCACTTTGGAAACCTTGGAGTGGTGTTTGGATAATAAACCTACTACGGCGTGTCCCATTTCATGTATAGCAATATGGTCGATAATATCCGAAGTGAATTCGTGGTCGTTTGGTTGCCAACCAGCCATCATCTTATTCAATACAAAATCAAAATCCTTGTAACAAAATTCGGTTTCATTCATTCTTAGTGCATTCAACATGGCTTCATTTAATAAATTTTCTATTTGCGCTCCACTAAACCCCTCCGTTACTTCTACTAATTCATTAATGACTATCGAATCACAATAAGGTTTACCTTTTATGTGGATTTTTAAAATTGCTTCTCGAGTAGCACTATCTGGGAGTCCAATAGAGATTTTTTTATCGATTCTACCAGGTCTGACTAAAGCGGCGTCTAGTAAATCAATACGGTTGGTTGCAGCGACTAGAAAGATACCCGTATTGTTTTTGAAACCGTCTAATTCCACCAACAACGAATTTAAGGTGCTGTCTCTTTCATTCGAGGAACTTTCGCCGTCCGTTGACCTTTTTCTACCAACTGCGTCAATTTCATCAATAAATATAATACAAGGCCCGTTTTTTTTGGCCAATTCAAAAAGCTCCTTTATTCTCGAAGAGCCTACCCCTACGTATTTCTCTTGAAAATCCGACCCAGAGACAGGAATAAAACTACAATTGGCTTCCCCTGCTAATGCTTTGGCCAATAGAGTTTTACCAGTGCCAGGAGGACCTTCTAAAATCAATCCTCTAGGTATTCTTACGTTATATTGGGCGTATTTTTTATAATTTTTCAAAATATCGACACATTGTTGTAATTCTTGTTTAACATTTTCGTATCCACCTACATCTTTGAAAAAGACATTGAATTTTTTAATGGCTTCGAAATTTTTTGACTTGGAATCTGCTCTTTCTACATAGCGAGACCGACCTGTTTGTTCATCTTCCTCAAAGAAACCACTCTTGTTGTCATTGTTTTCGTCATTTTCGAAATTACCAAAAATACCGTTGTTTTGAATATTACCATCATCGTCTAATTCGATGCCGAGTGATTGTAAAATACTTGACTTGTTTAAAATAATGCGTATTCGGGGAGGATACTGACCGTTTTCATTTTCATTATTGTTGTTATTGTTGTTATTGTTGTTATTGTTGTTATT